>ERZ651768.1570-NODE-1570-length-16604-cov-3.454045_pt1 | contig 16604 bp, 18 predicted proteins | sample MGYA00514754_ERZ651768 | MGnify/ENA metagenome assembly ERZ651768
CTATTCCAGAATGGCTACCAGATTTTGACAGAGCAGTTTTAAAGGTGAATATCTTGGTATTTCCAGAATTGAGTGAAATTAATTGCTGCCCCACAATCATTTCATTAATGATTAATTGTAATAAGCGGTTTTCAATATTTTCCGCACCACTATTTTGAATAGACACTTCAATTTCCATTTGATCATTTGGGAGGAGAATGTCATTTAAAATATTTAATTGAGTGATAGATAAATTATTTTCAATTTCAGGTGCTATAAATGTGTAAATATGAAACGACTCCAATTGGTCAATATTGTTATTTAATTCTTTTATGGATGAATATTGCCCATCGGTTAAAATGTACAATTCTTTTGACGTAAATCCGCCTTCACTATTAACTGCCATTGTATTAAGAGAATTATTTATAGATTCCCCTAAAAATGTAGATTTTACAAGAGATTCAATTTGGGGGATATCTTCTCTCAGTCCTTTAAATTGTAATCCGCTGTTTGTGTTTATCCAAATTAATTGATTTTTATCTGGAATTTGATTCAGTATTTTCCGAACAGTATATTGAACATGATCTCTACTTCCTGCCATGGAGAAGCTGTCATCCAGAACAATAGCATGCAAAGCAGATTCCCCAGAATTTTGTAAATTAAATATTCCATTAATAACAGGTCTGGAAATCATCATTACTATACAGAGAATGATAATGGTTCTAAGTATGAGCAATAATATTTGTAAAATCTGGAGTTTGCGGATAGACTCCTTTTCCAGTAACTTTAAAAATCTCAGTGTGCTGAAATCTATTGTTATGAGATTTCGGCGATTCAGTAGATGAATAATAAGTGGAATTGCACTTAAAGGGAGCAGCCAGAGGAAAAATGGTGTTAAAAAACTCACCCAACGCCTCCAATAGTTAAGATAAGTGCTAATACCATGGGTATGAGAAGATTGTCATTAATGCGGGGTGTTGAAAATAATTCAACAACCGTTGCTGCGATTACTGCAATGAAATTAACATAAGCATCTGCTGAGGATAATGAAAATACAATAATTGTTGCTGTAATGAAAAATGCAGCAGATCCTTCTAATGATTTTGAATACAATTGTGTTTTCCCAAATTTAATGCCAATAATTGCAGCCGCTGAATCGGCAATGCTTAATACAAGTAATCCTATAATTGCTGTATTTTCATTAAAAATAAATATGGTAACTGCAGCACCAATAATTACCCATGAAGCACCTGATAATATTCCCTGTTCAATAGGTCGGGTAAATGTTATAAATAAGTTGCTATATATGCGGTACAGAAATTTATTATATCTCCTTCCGTAATCTAAAATTGGTAAAATAATCGCACAGGATATTATCCATGGCTGAAAAGTATCCTTTCCAAAATACCATAGCATAAATGGAATACATGATGAGGATAAATGGATGAGTTTCCGATAGATTTCTTGACGGTAATTTAATGGGTCATGCATTCATTAAGTCCTGATACCTCTGGGAAATATTATCAGATTTAAATAAAGCTGATCCCACTATTGTTATATCGATACCCGTATCATAGACCTTTGAGATCGTATCTAAATTGACACCACCATCCACTCCAATGGTGATATTTCTACCCTTGGTCATTTGAACAATATTTTCCATTTTATTTAAGGTAGATTTTATAAATGATTGCCCACCTTTTCCAGGGACAACTGACATAATTAAAATATAATCTAAATAATCCAATATTGGCAAAAGACAATTTTCATCTGTATAGGGATTTAAGGCAATACCAGCATAAACATTATTTTTACGAATATATAATAAATCTTCCTTGGGATTTGAGCTAGCTTCAGTATGAATAATTATCGTGTCTGATCCCGCTTTAATATACTGGTCTAAAGACTTGTGCGGGTTTTGAATCATTAGATGGGTTTCTAAATGACAATCGGTACTTTCATTGATTGCGCTAACAATCATTGGACCAAAAGTTATTGAAGGAACAAAATTTCCATCCATTACATCTAAATGTAAACGATCTGCACCAGCTGACTCTACTTTTTTAATGTCCTCAGAGATATTTTTAAAATTTGCAGCTAGAACTGATGGTGATATTATTCTCATATTATTTATCCTGTTTATCAGTGCTTATCAGTAAATTAATTGAAGCAGGAAAAGATACCCTCATCCCAGCCGTCATATTTTGTTCAATTATTGTATTTGGCACAAGATCAGGCTGAAATTCATAGATAAGCTCCCCCACTCTTAGCCCCTCATTTATAATAGCCTTACGGGCTCTATTTAGGCTAAAATTTACAACATCAGGAATTATATAATAATCTGGAGGCGCTCCCCTACTTACTCCTAAAGTCATATTCGTAGAAGATTTTACTGTTTTCCCTTTTCTTGGAAGCTGAAATGATATAAAGCCATCAGGAATTATATTGTCATATTCATAAATAATTGTATCAATTCCCAAACCAAGTTTAGCAATTATTAATTTAGCATTTCGAAGGGTTGAGTGACTAATATCTGGAATTGTAATATCTTCATCTTTCCCTGCAATGGTAAGATCAATGGTTCTTCCTTCCTTTACTTTTGTAAATGCTCGGGGAAACATCTTTATAACGGTCCCTGGAATATTTGCATCTGAATATGGTACTAGTATTTCTTGGGTATTGAACCCCAGCGCACGCAATTGATAGACTGCTTTTTCTCGATATTCACTACGCACATCTGGCAAATAGTGTTCATTGTTATATCCCACATAATTAGGTAAAATAATATAGTCTAATATTATAATACCTGATAGTGAGAATATTATACAGGTTATGAGATATTTGAGTAGGGATCTACCCATTATTTACTAATCTTACTGCGAACCCTCCATCTATTTTGTGATCTGGCGGAAATGTAACCATAGCTCCTTTTTCATCAACATATTCAGGTGGAACATAATCCTTAGCAGATTCAATAGAATAATTTGGGTGCGATTTTAGGAATGCATCAATTACCATATAATTTTCTTCTGGTTCAACTGAACAGGTGCTATATACAATCACGCCTCCCGGATTTATAAAATCAGACGCTGCCCATAATATTTTTCTCTGCAACAGATGCATTTCTAAAATATCATCAATTGAACGACGCCATCTGATATCAGCACGTTTAGCCATTACGCCAGTACCCGAGCAGGGTACATCCAATAACATTTTATCCGTCATCGGAATTTCATCTTCGGTAATATCAACTAAATCTGATTCCGTATTTTTTATGTGCAATCTTTCTAATGTATTATCTAAACGATTCAATCGTTCTTCATTTGAATCATAAGATAAAATAGATCCGGTATTATTTAACTTTTCAGCAAGATAGGATGATTTTCCCCCAGGGGCGGCACAAGCATCAGTAATTGACTCCTTTTTCTTAGGATCTACCAGTTGTACTACTAAACCTGCAGAAGGATCCTGAACAGAAATTTTACCTTCTTTGAAAATATCACTTTTGAGTAATTCCTGATGCTTTGAAGTTTGAAAGAATTCAGGGATATGTTCAAATTGGTCATAGCTAATATCATGTTTTTTCAAATAATTTTTGAACTTAGAAGGAGTGTATTCAATTCTATTCACTCTGAACCAAAGATGTGGATATTCATTATTCCATTCTGCAAGGGCTTTAGCTTGATCAAAACTTTTATCTTTAATCCATTTACTAATTAACCATTCAGGATGGCTTAAATAGTTTGCTACATTAGCAATAGGAGTATTTTCATCTGGAATGTTTCTATCTTCTAAACTAGCAAGCGTTCTAAGAATGGCATTTGTTAGGCCTCCCAAATTTGGATGTATTTTTTTTGCCAGTTGAACAGTAGTAGTTACAGCTGCATAATCTGGCACACTATCCATATAAAACAATTGAAAGACGCCAAGTCTGAGTAATATGCGTAATCCTTCTTTTAAATCTTCATAATCGCCAACAAATACTTGTCTAAGTTCCCAATCCAACCTTCCCGTAAGCCTAACAGTACCCTGAACCAGCATGGTAATAAAACGTCGGTCCTGATCGCTGATATTATCGCCTTCTCTACGATATATTTCTGCAGTTACATCTGATAAACGACGATCTCTGAATGCTGCCTTTTTCATTATTTCCCAGGCAATTCTTCGTGTTCTTATTTCTTTTTTAATCAAAACACCCCCCTGTAATTTTTGGAAATCCTAAGATAAATTGATCTACTGGAAGCATCTTTTTACCTTCAATTTGAATGTTGGTAATTTGAATTGGCTCTGTAGCTGTCCCTATTTTAAATATGGAATCAGCATATTCGATTTGCCCGGGGATTAAGATTGCACTTCTTATGTTTCGTAAAACCTTAGAACCAAATAATTTAACTCTTTTATCATTATAAAAGGTAAAAGCTCCAGGTTTTGGTGAAAAAGCTCTAATCTGGTTATGTATAGAATCCGCTGTTTTAAGCCAATTTATCTTGCAGTCCTCAACGCCTATCTTTGGAGCATATGTTGCTTTTTCGGAATCTTGTTTAAATGGTTTGATATTATTTTCGGCAAGTGCAGTTAAGGTCTTTATAATGAGTTCAGCTCCAATTAGTGATAATTTTGAAAGGGCTTCACCCGTTGTGATTGCATTATCAATTTGCATGGAATGTTGAAAAAGTAAATCACCGGTATCCACTTTCTTCTGGATCAGGAATGTGCTAAGCCCAATTTCAGTATCACCATTTAATATTGCATGATTTACTGGAGCTGCTCCTCTATATTTTGGGAGTAAAGATGCATGGAGATTTACAGCACCTTTGTTAGGTATATTTAGAATTGATTCTGGTAATATTTTATAAGCCACGACAACATAAATATCTGGATTAATTTGTTTTAATGTAGAATGTAATTGATTACTTTTTGTGCTTTCCGGTTCATAGATAGGCAAGCCATACTTCTCTGAACATTTTTTTATTGCCGATGACTTTACCTTTAATCCACGTCCTGACTTTCTATCTGGACTTGTTACTACTCCCAATATTTCATGATCTGAATCATGAAGGGCATCAAGAGTAGGAACTGCAAATTCAGGTGTACCAAAAAACACCAATTTCATATTGCTATTAACTATTTAATTTATAAAATAATTCCAGTAGATGGACTGCCATTTTTTGAAATTTCTAAAAGACGCTTTTTTATTAGTATCTTTTTAGCTGGTGACAGATAATCTACGAATAATTTGCCATTTAAGTGATCTAATTCATGTTGAATTACCCGGGAAAGCAATCCGGTAAATGATTCTTCATAAAAGTTTTGTTCTAAATCTTGAAATTTTATTATAATAGTTTCAGGACGTTCAATTTCCGCACGAATATCAGGCACACTTAAACATCCTTCCTCCATAATGGAAGATCCATTCGATCCAATAATTTCAGTATTGATTAAAATATATGGTTTGCAATCTTCTTCACCTTCCAAATTGGAGGTATCTAAAACTACTAGATTCAAACTATATCCTATTTGATTTGCAGCTAATCCTATCCCACTTTCTTCATGCATGGTATTAAACATTTGTTCTACTAAATAGGGTAGATTCGTAAAATCGCTTACATCCTCAACTTTTTTACGGAGAATAGGATCACCATATTTTAAGATCTTGAGTGTCGGTTTAGCTGTTACCGTCTGGGGCTTCATCGTTATTATTGTTTGCTGGTCCAGCAATATATGAACGGGCAATATTTAATTTAATACCAGAGCCTACATCAATTGAAATCTTGTTTTCATTTTTTCCCTGAAAGCTGACAATCTTTCCATATATTCCTCCACGAGTTAGAATTTTATCACCTTTTTTCAGCTGAGAAAGTGAATCTGCATGCTGCTTTCGCTGCTTTGATTGTGGTCTTAGTATAAGTAGATAAAAGATTAATCCAATTAATATAATTGGTAAAAATGCTGCTATACCGCTTCCGGTTTGCCCATTAGTTTGAGCGAAAAGTAATTCCAATTTATTTTCCTAATTTTATTTTGATAATTAACTATACTATTTTTTGGCATGATATTACTATTACCAATGTATATAATTTAATAAATTTATTAGATAGAATATCATAAATGATAGAAATTTTATACCTGTGCAAATTGGAAATTTAAAAATATTAAACCCCTTATTTCTTGCGCCTATGGCAGGGATAACCGATCATCCCTTTCGTATACTCTGTCGAGAAATGGGTGCTGGTGTTGTATTTACTGAATTTGTAAGTGCAAATGGAATAATTCGTGAAAATATGAAAACATTGGAATTAATGAAATTCACCGATAATGAACGCCCTATTGGAATTCAATTATTTGGAGAAACCCCGGAAATTGTGGGAAATTCAGCTAAAATGGTATACGATATGTTGAAGCCAGACATAATTGATATTAATTATGGCTGTCCCGTTCCAAAGGTTACTAAGAAAGGAGCTGGCTCTGCAGCCTTAAAGGATCTCTGTCTCATGGATGACATTACTCAAGCTGTTGTAGAGGCAGTACCAGAAATACCCGTAACAGTTAAAATGAGGGCTGGATGGGATCAAAACAATCTGGTTTCTACTGAAGCAGGGGTACGCATGGAAAAGATTGGTGTAGCAGCAATTACTCTCCATCCCCGTACTACCAAACAACAATTCAGCGGCATGTCCAATTGGAGCCTGATTAAGGAATTGAAAGAGGCGGTAAATATTCCGGTAATTGGGAATGGTGATGTGAATTCATTGGAGGATTATAATAAATTACTAAATGAAACAGGGTGTGATGGAGTTATGATTGGCAGGGCCGCCTTGGGAAAACCGTGGATATTCAATTCCCTACAAACTAATACCTCTGTAGATGCAGTTAGAAATCCTGACTTATCTCAAATAATTAACATTGCCCAGAGACATTTTTTAATGTTAACGGAATATTATAATAATTCCCTAAGTGTCAATTTATCGAAAAAGCATTTTAATTATTATTTCAAAGGATTTAATGGAGCTTCAAATTGGAGAAAGCAATTTATGAAAATAAAAAATACAGATGAAATATTTTCTCTCTTGAATCAGATGGAAAAAGAACTAATTAATTAGAATTAAAAATTGAATATTGATTCTTCCCCGATTCTTTTGCAGAGTACATAGCTTTATCGGCATTGTTTATTAACGTTTCAATACTATCTCCATCTTGAGGATAAATACTAATACCAATACTTGTTTTTGGGAAAACCATTTTATCTTTAATTGCTATAGCACTTTTATTTGAATCAAGAATCCTTTCAGCCAACTTCACTGCATCTTTAATATTACTAATTCTAGGCATTAGAATTGTAAATTCATCACCCCCTCTTCTTGATACGGTATCAGATTTTCGAGCGCAATTTATGAACCTTTTTGAAACTGTTTTGAGCATTACATCTCCTGCATCATGTCCTAATGTGTCATTTAATTCTTTAAATTCATCTAAGTCTATAAAAATTATTGCCATACCCTCTTGTGACCTTTTCGCCTGATTTAAAGCAATTTCCGACCTATCTAAAAATAATGTACGATTTGGAATTTTCGTTAATGAATCAAAATATGCCTGATGTTTTAAATTTTCCTCATTTTGCTTTAACTCAGTAATATCGCGAATTACTACCGTATAAATAAAATTATTATTTAATAATTTACTTGAGATATTTATCTCAATTGGAAAAGCAGAGTTATCCTTATGGATGCCTTTAAATTCTGCTGGAGATAATGAATTATTAGATTGTATATATAGGGAAAAAGATTTTTGATCGGCGCTGTGTATTAGAGCAGTAAAATTTGTGTTGATTAATTCAATTGATGTATAGCCAAATATGCTTAACGCTTCTTCGTTTACAAACTCTATATTGTTTTTAGAATCAAGGGTGATAATTCCAATTCCAGCAAAAGTAAATATATCTTTAAAATATGCATTTACTGAATCAGAATCTCTATTTTTATCAAGATTTTCCATATTATTCATTAATTATTTCTTCTTCTTTTTTTAAGTGTTCGTAAAGTTATATAAATTAATGTGTTTCCCAAAAATATCCCTTTCCATGCATTTGAAATAATTGGAGTGATGTTTAAATTATAATTTCTAAAAGCTAATAATAGAGTGAAAATGACAAAAATACCATAAATTCCGGAATATTCTCCTTCTAATACCTTTCTAAAAGAAAATATTGATTTAGTTGGAGTATAAGACGCAATATTGGGAATAAAAGCTGGGGTTTTAGATGACCAATTTTCATATTCACTTCCAAACTTGGAAATCAGAAATGTTTCTTCGGCGTACATAATGCGTTCATAATAAATCCAGAAAGATAATATAAAAATAATGATGCCATAAATATTCCCAGTAAATATGAAGGGGCCTAAAAAAATTAAAAAATTACCTAAGTACAAAGGATGTCGAACTATTGAATAAATTCCAGTTTGATTCAATGAAGTAGCCTTTTGCTGTTTTGTATTTCTGCCAGAAGTTCCCGCAGGTACAAAAGCAACTGTAATAATGCGAATACACTCTCCTAGTAATGAAACGCTCAATCCTATATAAAATAGTAAATTAAATGATGTCCCTACTGGAGTAAATAAAGAATAAAATAATAATGGTAGAATTATTAGCGGTAAGTAGCTGCGGTGTTTAAATAACCAATTTCCAGAAATTGCAAATTCATTTTTCAGAGACATCATTCAACTCCAAAATATTTTTATTAGGCGCCAACATGCCACCTGAAATAATTATTTTAAGACCTTCTTCAATTGACATATTAGTTTCATGAGTATCTTTTTGAGGTACATATAACATATATCCAGAAGTAGGGTTGGGTGTTGTGGGAACAAAAATATGATAATAGGCATCCCCTTTCTCATTTGTCGATTCACCCGTAACCATTGTTAATGTCCAAATACCTTTTCTTGGGTATTCAATAAATACTACTTTTTTAAATGCTTGCCTATCAGGACCAGATAAGCTGGTGGTTATTTGTTTTATAGTACGATATACTGAGTTAACTACTGGAATTCTAGAAAGCATATTTTCAAGCCATGCATACAGCCTCTTCCCCAATACGTTTGATACTAATATACCTATCAAATAAATAAATAATAAGGTTAGAATAAAGCCGGCTATTTGCGGCACATAAAGCGGCACTTTATCAGCGAAAATAAATTCGACAATAGATGCGCCTGGTCTGGAAAAGAAATGAAATAATTTTACGACAATCCAATAAGTCGCAGTCAAAGGAAGTATTGATATCAATCCAGTTAAAATATAATATTTAGTACTTTTCCCAGCCATTGTTAATTATACTTATTATTGAGTTTAAGTATTTCTTTCAAATCGTTGATCTAATTCATTGATAGACAAGTTAATAATTATTGGCCTCCCATGAGGACAATAATAGGGGTGATCTGTAGAAAAGAGGCGATCAACAAGATGTATTCTCTCTTCTGGCTTTAGTTGATCTCCTGCTTTTACAGCCGATTTGCATGCATAAATAGCAGCAATTTGATCAATAAATGAAGGGTCTATCTTCTTAACAGATATGTATTGATCAATAATTTCTCTAATAATTTGGCTCTCATTACCCCAGTTAATATCAGGAGGAATTTCGTCAATGATGATTGTATTTTCACCGAATTCTCGAAAACGGAAACCAATTTTATTTAGGTAATGAGTAATTTCTAAAAGGCTTTCATATTCCTCAGGTTGTAGTTTTAATGATTGAGGAAAAAGTACAGTTTGGGATGGAAAACCCTGCCCTTCTATAGCTTTTTTGGCCTCTTCAAATAATACCCTCTCATGAGCAACATGCTGATCAATTATGACAATACCACTTTTTATTTCAGTTATAAGATATTTTTTATGAATTTGCCAAATATGATTTGACACAGGTTGCAATTCTTCATTGGGCATTTTAATATCATCTAACGTTGACTCCATACGAAGATGGGCGCGTTGAATTTGGGGATCACTTTTGTCAATGAGACCATTAAATTCGGAATCAATACGCTTATGAGGAGCCTGCTCAAATTGAGCAATTGAACCAGACGGTGCTTTTTCTAAATGTAATGGTTCGGTTTCTTTAGAAGAATGAGCTGGAAAATGTTGATAAGAATTATAATCGGGTATTACTTTAAGTATATCTTGTAGAACACTTGTGATCGAGGTTTTAATTACATGATATATTTGCCATTCATTTATAAAACGTACCTCAAGTTTTGCAGGATGAACATTCACATCGAAAAGTTCCGGTGGCATTTCTAAAAATAATACAAAAAACGGAAATTCTCCACGCTGAATAAGTGATTGATAGGCAGAATATATTGATGAATTTAAAAGACGATTTTTTATAAATCTACCATTTAAAAAAATATATTGTTCTCCTTGCCTTTTCTTTATAAGAGATAAATTCCCTGTAAATCCTTTTACTGTATAAGGATCTTTTGTTAATTCCACGGGGAGAATTCCATTTTTGAAAGTGGAACCATAAATTGCATTTATTCTTTCAGATAATTCCTGTACTGGAACATCATATACAATTTTGTTATTTGACATCATTTTAAATGCGACTTCAGGTCTGGAAAGCATAAATCGACGCATCATTGAATTAATAACAGCCTGTTCTGTTTCAGGTTTTTTTAAAAATTTTCTTCTAGCTGGAGTATTATAGAATAAGTTTTGAACTTTACAAGTTGTGCCAATTAATGCTGCAGAGGGTTTAAAAGATTTTTCTTCACTTCCATGAATTCGAATTTCATTTCCCTTAGAATCGATTTCCGCCGATATTGCTGTAAACATTGAAACAGATGCTATACTTGGCAGAGCTTCACCGCGAAATCCAAGGGTTGAGATTGAATTTAAATCTTCTAATTCATGTATTTTACTGGTTGCATGCCTTGTAAATGCAAGCTTTAAATCTTCCTTGCTCATACCACATCCATTATCAGAAACTTGAATGAGATCATGACCGCCATTTATAATATGAACATCAATATTGCTTGCTCCTGAATCAAGGGAATTTTCAATTAGTTCTTTTAAAACCGATGCAGGTCTATCAATAACCTCACCAGCTGCAATTTGATCGATTAGAGAAGATTCTAAATGATGAATTTTATTCATTAGTTAATTTATGTTCAACTGTTTTACGGATTTCAATTAATAAGTCACTTACTTCTTTTAAAACGATTTCTGTATCTTTTTCAATCTTTTTACAAAAAAGTTTGTCATTAATATCTTTAAGATTTATGCGCACATTTAGAGCTGCGCCTCTTGCCCCTGCGTTAGCCATTTCTCCACTCACTCCAGCATCTGAAATTGAATTAGGATTTCCATATTTAGCAGCTTCTAATGACAAATCCATGATTTTACGACAATACTGCAATGTTTTAAACGGAACTTTTGTTGCTTCCTTCATGGTACGATCTATGGCAGAGTTTCTATCTTTTATCTGTTGTTCAGATTTATTTGGCAATTTAAATGCTTCCATAACCATTTTAAATGATTCAGTATCTGCATCTATTAATTGAATTAATTCATCTTTTAATTTTTGACTATCATCAGCAAGTTTACTCATTTGTTTAAACAGTGGTTCCCATTTCTTTTTACCAAATGTTAGATTCGCAACCATTGCCGATAATGATGCACCCAGCGCACCTGCTAATGCTGAAACACTGCCGCCTCCGGGAGCAGGGCTGTCTGAAGATAATTCATCAGAAAAATTACATAGGGTCATTGCAGCTAATTCTTCAGATTGTTTTCCAATTCTGTATTCAATTATTTTTTCATTAGGATCAAATGGCGCTAAATCGTCTAATCCCATTGATTTAATTGCAATATGAATTATATCTTTTATTGGAATCCCTGTTGAGCGCTTCTGTTTTGTGAGGTAATATTTCCCGGAAGTGATCATAGATTCAAGTGGAATTAATCCCACAAGTTCACTTCCTGATACTCGTACTCCCCTCTTTCTTGCCTGCTTTCGCGTTTCTTCAAAGGCAATATGTGGAGGAGTTTCATTAAAATTTGTAAGATTCATGGACACCTGCGCCAATCCATATTCATCAATATACCACCCTACAGCTTTACATGATTTCAAAATACCTGGAGCTTTTATGGGAATACCATTTTTATCACGAACAAATTTACCATGCTCATCACGTTTATTTCGTCCCTGTTCACGAATATCAAGGGAAATGTCAGTAGCAATCTTTTTATCCTTTGTATTAAGGTTTATATTATAAGCGATAAGAAAATTTCGAGCACCAATTGCAGTAACTCCAGCTGATACATGAGGCTTTCCTGGGCCATAATCAGGTTTCCATTCGGGTAATTGTAACTTTTCTGTCATTCCCTCAAATTCTCCACTGCGAATACTTGCCAGATTTATGCGATCATTATTTGCAGCTGAAAATTCATATAGGAAAACAGGAATCTTAAGTTGTTCTCCTACTCGTTTTGCCAGCTGTTTTGAATATTTCACACAATCATCCATTGTGGTTCCAGAAATGGGTACAAAAGGACATACATCAGTTGCACCCATACGTGCATGAGCTCCGCTATGTTTCTGCATATCAATAAGTTCGGATCCCCTTTTTATACCAAGAAATGCTGACTCAATTACTGATTCAGGGTCTCCCACTATAGTAACTACGGTTCGATTGGTATCTGCACCGGGATCAACATCTAAAAGTGTGATACCGGAAACTGATTCCATAGTATCAGTGATTTCTTTTATTAGATCAAGATCTCGTCCTTCACTAAAATTAGGTACACATTCAATAATTTTCATTACAACCTTTAATAATTAGATAAATTATACATTAAAAATATGAGCATGATTAATAATAGTATATTCCTAGAGAGTTTAACTAAACTGCTATTTTTCCGCCAAAATTGATGTCGTAAAAATTCAACTTTCAATCGCCTTAAAAACTTATGCCTGTAAATAGATACATGAATGTTTTAACAAATGGCATCATAATAAACTCTAAAATTGAAAAAGGCGTTACCATACCGATTAGGATCAGACCCATTAAAATCTTTGGTCCATAGAATTGAAGTTTCCAAGCCAATTCAGGATTATTTTTAGAAATCATATTGCCAAATATTTGTGATCCGTCTAAAGGCGCAACAGGAATCAAATTGAATATTGCCAAAGATATATTTATAAATACAAAAAAATAGAGGATTTGAATAAATATTTCACTTTGCATGATGTCAGTCATATTAACAAATCTCATTATCAATCCTCCAATAAATGCTAATATTAAATTAGATGCTGGACCAGCAAATGCCACTTTCATCATATCTTCTCGAGGGTTGGAAAAGTTCACAGGATTAACAGGAACCGGCTTTGCCCAGCCAAATCCTACAAATAATATCATCAAAGAGCCAATGGGATCTAAATGTGCTATGGGATTCAGGGTTAAACGTCCATTTCTGGCAGCGGTATGATCACCTAAACGGTATGCCATATATCCATGGGAGAATTCATGAAAACAAAGTGAAAATATCAAAATAGGAAGTAATATTATTAATACTTCCATTGGTAAACGTAAAAGCATTTAGCTCCTTGGATGAAATTCTTTATGAATTTCTTTTAAATAAATTTTATCAATATTCGTATAAATCTGGGTGGTTGTTATATCCGAATGTCCCAGCATTTCCTGAACGGATCGTAAATCAGCACCCCCTTCTAATAAATGAGTAGCAAAACTATGTCGCAACACATGTGGGCTGACTTTTTTTGTAATCCCGGCTCTAAGAGTATTTTCATGAAGAATATTCCAAATTGACATTCGGGTCAGCTTTCCTCCCCTATGGTTTAGAAATAATATTCCCTGACTTTTGCCTTTTCTAGAATTAGAAGGTCTTAATTCTTTAAGGTAAAGTGTTAGAAAAGACAATGCTATTTTGCCAATGGGAACTATTCTTTCCTTTCTACCTTTGCCAAAAACGCGAATCAATCCGTCATCCATCATGAGGTTTTTCAGTTTTAAATCAACCAATTCAGTGACTCTTATACCGGAAGCATAAAGCAGGCTAAGTATGGCTTGATCTCTGAGGGCATATTTTTTAGTTAAATCAACTGCCTGAATAATCTTGTCAACTTCCTCAACTAATAATGTCGTTGGAATTTTTCGAGTTAACCGTGGCGGCACTAATAATTCCGATGGGTCATTTTCAGTGATTCGTAATTGGCACAGATATTGGTGAAATCCACGAATAGTTGAAAAAAGTCTATGAATAGTTGATGATTTTTTTAAATCACTCTTTGTATCCATTGTCCCTGCATTATTTAAATCTTTTACAAAATTTTCAATATGAGACGCTTTAATTGAATTAATTGAAGTGAGATGTAATTCAGAAAACAAAAAATGGGTATATTTTTTTAAATCAAGATTATATGCATAGAGGGTATTATTTGATAATCTCCGTTCAAATTGCAAGTGCGATAGATATTCAGTAGCCAATTCCCATAATGGATTATTCCTTTCAATTGCAGGTTCATTAATCATAATTGATGGACTGCATTTGTAAATTTAAGCAATTCTTTAATTGAGGGGTTTTGTTCTATTTTAGTCCCGGTTACTATATAGCCTGCCCCAGAGTTGACTAAAGATTGTGCTGACGCAGATGTATTAATGCCTCCGCCAACGATAATTGGTATTTTCAGTTGTTTTGAGATAATTGAAACTACTTCTGATGCTGCATGATTTTGAGCCCCACTTCCTGACTCTAAAAATACAAAACTATTGCCAAGGTATTCACCAGCTAAAGCATGAGCCAGTATAATGTCATGTTTATTCATTGGAATTGGTGATGTATTACTCATTACTTCTACAGATGAACGTACACCACCATCTAAAAGAATGTAAGCAGTTGGAATTGCTTCTAAATTCATATTGTGTATAATTGGCGCAGATTTAACATGCTCACCAATTAAGTATTGAGGATTTCGTCCACTAATTAAAGATAAAAATAATACTGCATCTGCATGTTGAGAAAGTTGATTGGATGAACCGGGAAAAATAATTACAGGAAGTTCTGTATTTTTAGTAACCTCTTCAAGTCTCGATTCAAAGTCATTATCGGATATCAAACTACCTCCAATAAATATAGCATCAAAGTCACTTTCATTTACAAGTTGAAGCATGTTTAGCAAAGCATTGTCATTCTTGATATCTGGATCAAGAAGTGCAATTGCAACTGCACCACGTTCAGCCCTGATTTTTTCTAATTTTAAAAATGTATTCAGCTAAACTCCTTCAAGCATTTGATTAAATAATTAATTTCATCAATAGTTCGTTTTTCTGTGACAGCAATTAGAAGTAAAGAATTGCTTCTATCAGATTGCACAGTCATAATTGTAATACCTTTTGCTGCACAATAATCAACTACATCATTAGCAGAATGAGTGGTTTTTACAACAAATTCCATTAAAAACTCATTAGAATAGGGTAAAGTGTAATTTTCCAATTCCGATACACCTTTTGCAGCAAATCGCGCTTTTTGATAGCATATCTTGGCAAAATAAGGCATTCCTTTTGCTCCCATAAGTGAAAGGTATATTGTAGCTCTCAAGGCAAGCAAGCCTTGGTTTGTACAAATATTTGAAGTTGCCTTTTCTCGCCTTATGTGTTGTTCTCTGGTTTGTAGAGTTAGCACGAATCCATCTCTATTATTTTTATCAATTGTTTTTCCAATAATTCTGCCAGGAATTCTACGTTTATATTTTTCTTTTACCGCCATTAATCCAAGTAATGGCCCACCATAATTTATTTGATTTCCTATTGACTGACCTTCACCAACATATATATCAGCGCCACATTCTCCAGGAGGTTTAAGTACAGATAATGCAAATGGATCTGAAACGGCAACGAGCAAAGCATTAGGGTCTGACATCTTCTTTTTGCTTTCCGTCCAATCTTCAACTAAACCATTCCTATTTGGAGATTGAATAATTAAAGACAATGCCCCCTATTACACATAATATTGCTTTATAAAATCTGTTTAATAATCAACCATTAAATTATTTGTAAAACAATTTTTATTTATTTTACCGCCTTATAGTACTAAGGATTCGTTCCTGAGCTCTTGCTCGATAATCATGTTGTCGAAACTCGTCTGGCAAAATCGAGCACAATCTGGAATCCCAATTTGATCTTCAATGGCCTTGAATATTTTCTTCCTTTGTTCAGAATTCCATATATCAATAAAACTTTGTTCGTGAATATTCCCAAATTTGCTATTTTTAAATAAATTCCTATTACATGTAATTAAATCACCTTTATGATCCATATTAATACGAAAGTTAATTCCATACATTAGTAATTTTACTCCAGAAATGATTGGTCTATCAACTCTTCTACTATCAATAGCTCTAATGATTATATTCTCTTTGATATTACCAGACAAGAGGGAGATTTCTGTATGATTACTTGGAAATTTCTTTGGCAGTTTCTGTTTATATCTGGATTTATAATGTTCATTATCATGTTTTTTATTTTCTCTATAAAGGGATTTCAGGAGTTAATATTATTACTAAAAGATAATCACAATGAAAAATAATTATAAAAGAACAATATTCTCGTGGTCAA
>ERZ651768.1571-NODE-1571-length-16593-cov-18.440482_pt1 | contig 16593 bp, 17 predicted proteins | sample MGYA00514754_ERZ651768 | MGnify/ENA metagenome assembly ERZ651768
CTGTCGATGTCCACTGTGGAGTGGTTCCACGAGCGGGATGTCGCCGCGGTGGCCAACGACACCCTGGCCTTCGAGGTTTACCCGTCTGAGGACGTGCCGATGGCCGTCCACATGCTGCACCTGGTCGATATGGGCCTCACCCAGGGTCAGAACTGGGACCTGGAGGCGCTGGCCGAGTCCTGTGCCGACGACGGTATATATGAGTTCTTTCTGGCCGCCACCCCTGAGCCATTCGTCGGAGGGGTCGGCTCACCTGTAGCCCCGATTGCCGTCAAGTAGCTGGCCGGAAGACTCGATGAGCGATCAACCGAACGTGGTGGTGCTGGGGTCGGCCAACCTCGACATCGTCGTGCCGGTACCGCATCATCCGGCGCCCGGCGAAACGGTGCTCGGTGGCCACCACGATCGGATCCCCGGGGGGAAGGGGGCCAACCAGGCGGTGGCGGCGGCCCGGCTCGGGGCCCGGGTGGCCATGGTCGGCCGAGTGGGGTCAGACGATGCGGGGGGGACTCTGCGGACGGCCCTCCAGGAGGCAGGGGTCGACTGTAGGTACCTGGCGGTCGACGGCTCGGCGCCGAGTGGACTCGCCCTGATCGGGGTGGACGGGGACGGCGACAACACCATCATCGTCAGTCCGGGCGCCAATGACCGGGTCGGGCCGGATGATGTGGCGGCCGCCGCGTCATTTCTGGCCAGTGCTGCGGTCACCCTTATACAACTCGAGGTCCCCGCGATGGTCGTGGAGGCTGCTGCTGCCGCCTCTGGCGGCAAGGTGGTCCTCAACCCGGCTCCGGCTTCTCTCCTTTCGGCCGCTCTGCTGGAGCGAGTCGACGTCCTGGTTCCCAACCGAATCGAGTTGGCACAGTTGGCTGGCTCGGCCGAAGCGGACGGCCTGGCGGCTGTGGAGGAGATGGCCCGCGGCCTTCCTGTGCCGACGGTTGTGGTGACCCTGGGCGCCGACGGGGCCATCTTGGTCTCTGACGGGGATGCGGTGGTCCTACCGGCACCACCGGTCGAGGTGGTGGACACCACCGGTGCCGGTGACGCCTTCTGCGGCGCCATCGCCGAGGCGCTGGCCCGGGGAGTGGCCATCGACGAGGCGACTGCGCGGGCCGTCCACGCTGGCTCGCTGGCTACGACCCGACGGGGAGCGCAGCCGTCGCTGCCTACCGGAGCGCAGGTCAACGCCTCGCTGGTCCGCCTTTAGGATCCCGGCCGATCGCCATGACCGAGCCGTCTCGTCCCCGGATCATCCTCGACACCGACCCTGGTGTCGACGACGCCATCGCCATCATCACCGCCGCCCGGTGGGCGGACCTGGTGGGCATCACCACGGTGGCCGGAAACGTACCGGTCGAGCACACCACGGCAAACGCTCTACGCCTGAGGGATCTGCTCGGCCTCGACGTGGCAGTCCACCGGGGGGCCGACCGGCCCTTGGAAGCCGAACCGCTTCACGCACGGCACGTCCACGGGGCCGTCGGCCTCGGTGAGGTGGACCTCCCCGAACCGGGCCGGGGGCCCGATTCCGAGGACGCCGTGGGGTTCCTGGTGGAGGCCACCCGGAAAGAGGAGGGTCTCCATCTGGTACCCGTAGGCCCGCTAACCAACGTGGCGCTGGCTCTGAGAGCGGATCCTGCCTTGGCCGACCGAGTGGCCTCGATCACCCTGATGGGCGGGGGCGCCGGAGTTGGGAACGTGACCGCAGCCGCCGAGTTCAACGTGTTTGCCGACCCTGAGGCGGCCGACGTGGTGTTCCGCTCCAGAGCCCCGGTCGCCATGGTGGGTCTCAACCTCACTCATCAGGTCCGCATGGGGGGTGGACACGCCAAGGCCTGCCGGGCCATGGGCACGCCGGTGGGGACGGTGGCCGCCGACCTTCTGGACTTCAACACCCGGGTCCACCGGAGCGCCAGTGAGGCCACAACAGGCGCCATGCACGACCCGTGCGCCGTCCTTGCGGTCACTCACCCGGAGGTCTTCCAGTGCAAACCCCGGGCCGTGATCGTGGAGCTGGCCGGCACCCACACCCGCGGGCAGACGCTGGTGGATGAGCGGGGATGGCCGGGAATCGAACCCAATTGTCTGGTGGCCTACGGCGTCGACGCTGACCGGGCTCTCGAGCTGATCATGCAGGCCATCGCCGACGCCTAGGCGGGACGGCTGACCGCCGCCGACCACCGGCCCTCGTGGGGTAACGGGCACAGGAGCGCGGTGGCTCGAAGCAGCAGGTCGACCACCACCTCAGCGTCCAAGTCGCCAGAATGGACCTCCCAGACCAGCCCGCGTTTCGGGTGGTCCTGCCGGGGCAACCAGGCTACGGGTGCGCCGACCCCGGCCTCGTTAAGCCGGTCCCCGGCGTCCCGACCAGTCCCATGTTCGATGCCCACCGAGGCCGGGGAACGGTCAGAGCCAGCCACGAAGGTCCCGACGGGAACCTGAGGGCCCCGGGCCGAAAACCAAGCGAAGATGCCCGGTACGTCGCTGCGCTGCTCGTCGTCGACCATTGGTTCGATGTTCACCCAACCACCGCCGGCTGCCACTGCGGCCACCGCGTCGACCAGGGGTTCTGGCCGGTCGCCGTCGACACTGAGGATCTCGGTCTCGTAGCGGGCAGCCATCGTTCTCCCCCCTCCACCGTTTCAGACACACGGTAGGCCGGACCTGGGGACGGTAGTCGCCGGCACCGGACCCTGAGACGCCCACCGATACGGTGAGCCGGTGTTCGACTTCCGGCCGTCGCGACCGCTGCGGATCGCCTCCCTGGTCAAGCAGATCCCGAAGTTCGAGGAGATGGAACTCTCCCCGGATGGACGCCTGGTACGGGGCGGTGTCGAGTTGCACATGAACGACTACTGCCGGCGAGCCGTGCGCACCGGTTGCGAACTGGCCCTGGCCTCGGAAGGAACCTGCACGGCCATCACTCTGGGCCCGCCGGAGGCCGACTCGGTGCTGCGGGAAGCCATCCTGTGCGGATGCGCTGGGGGCCTCCACGTGAGCGACCCGGCATTTGCCGGTAGTGACACACTGGCCACGGCTACCGCGCTTGCCGCCACGCTAGACCGGCACGGCCCATGGGACCTGGTGCTGTGCGGCAGACATTCGATCGACGCCGACACGGGCCAGGTACCGGCGCAGCTAGCAGAACTGCTGAGCCTGCCGCTGCTGACCGGGGTGCGGGAGTTGACCGTCGACGGGGAAGAAGTCGCCGCGCTTCTCGAACACAACGACGAATGGATCAAGGCCCGCGTCGACCTGCCAGCCGTTCTAACGTGCGCGGAACGTCTCTGCGACCCGTGCAAGATCAAGGAACCAGAAGCATGGGCCACCGTCGACGCCGGCCTGATCCGGGCCGTGACAGCAGCAGACCTGGGGGCCGGGCCGTGGGGTCAGGCTGGCAGCCCCACCACCGTCGGCGCCGTCAGGACCCTCGACGTGGAGAGAGCCGGGGAGCGCCTCGACGGCAACCAGGCCGGCATCACCCGCGTCGTCGAGGTGGTGGGGCGGCGGTTGGCCGACCCAAGAGCAGAGCCGGAGGGCGCCGGGTCGGTTCCCCAAACCAGAGCTAGTGGTCCGGCAGTGTGGGTGGTGGCCGAACCGGACCGGAAGCGGACGACCGGCGAATTGCTCGGGGCAGCCGCCGTGTTGGCCGCTGAACTGGACGGGATGGTGGTGGCCGCTGGACCGTCACCTGGTGAACTCGAGGTCCTCTCAGCCCAGGGAGCGGACCGGGTAGTAGTGGTCGACGGGGCCGACGGGGCCGACCTAGCCAGGGTGCTCGCCGAACGCATGGCCGACGATCCGCCCTGGGCCGTCCTGGCACCGGGGACCGACTGGGGACGACAGGTCGCGGGACGTCTGGCGGTCCGATTGGGCGCCGGGTTGACCGGTGACGCGGTAGGCGTAGAAGCACGGGCCGGCCGGCTGGTCGCCCTTAAGCCAGCGTTCGGCGGACGACTGGTTGCGGAGATCACCTGTTCGTCGCCGGTGCAGATGGCCACCGTTCGGCCCGGCGTACTTCCGCTCCCCGATCCACGCCTCGCCGTTGATATCCCGGTAGAAACACACCTCGTAGAAGTCGGGTCCACGGTTCGAGTCGTGAAGAGGTGGCGGGACAACGACTCCGGCAACCTCGGCACCGCCGGCGTGGTTATCGGGGTCGGCCAGGGGGTCGAACCGTCCGACTACGAGGTCCTGGACGGATTGGCTGCGCGGATCGGTGCGGTGGTGGGCGCAACCCGTAAGGTCACCGACCGGGGCTGGATGCCCCGGGCCCGCCAGATCGGTATCACTGGGCATTCCATCGCCCCAGCGCTGTATCTGGCCGTAGGGACCTCGGGCCGCTTCAACCACATGATCGGGGCCCGTTCAGCAGGCACCGTCGTGGGAGTCAACACCGACCCGGATTGCGAACTGTGGGATTGGTGCGACGTCGGGGTGGTCGGGGACTGGCGGGAAGTCCTCGAAGCCCTGATTCCCCGACTGGCCAAGTTGGGAATCGGGGCCTGATCAGGAGTCCAAGCCGGCGGCCACCAGCGCTTCGGCGTCGACCCATTCCAGGGTGAGGATGTGGGTGGCAGCCAGCACCACCGGTGGCGCACAGCCGGCCTCATGGGCCTCCTGCCATCGGGAGGCGCACACGCACCAACGGTCGCCCGGTTGCAGCCCAGGGAAACCGGGGCGGGGGGTGGTCAGATCGTTCCCGGCCCGGGCCGAGAATTCGAGGAATTCTGCGGTGACCTGCGCGCACACTGTGTGTACGCCCAGATCGTCGGACCCAGTGTTGCAGCAGCCGTCGCGGTAGAAGCCGGTTACCGGTTCCCGGCCGCAGGGCTGAAGCTCGCCGTCGATCACGTTGGTGGCCATCAGCCCCCCGTCATGTCGGCCAGCAGGGCGTCCACCCGTCGTCCGATCTCGTCCCGAACACCCCGCACCATGGTCAAGCCGCACCCTGCAGGGTCGTCGAGTTCCCAGTCCAGGTAGCGCTTGTTCGGATAAACGGGGCAGGAGTCCCCACACCCCATAGTGACCACGACGTCCACCTCTCCGATCATCTCGTCGGTCCAATGCTGGGGCTCGACGCCAGAGATGTCGATGCCCACCTCGGCCATGGCCTCCACGACGACCGGGTTGACCTCGGTACCTGGGGTTGAGCCGGCCGAGTACACCGGGATCTGGTCGCCGGTCAGATGTCTCAACCAGCCGGCTGCCATCTGGGAGCGCCCGGCGTTGTGGAGGCACAGGAAAAGCACCCTCGGAAGGCGCGTTCGGACGGTCATCACCCGATGATGACAGTCCAGCGCGCCCGGGATCCAAACCCTGCCCGACCTGGACGCACCCAGCTGGCCTCGATCAAGCCACGTCTGCCAAGCAAGTAAAGACCGAATAGGTTGGCCATCATGACTGAGCTACGAGTTGGGGTAGTCCTTCGCCCCCAGGCAACAACCGTCGAGGCTCTCCGAAGCGCCTGGGTCGAAGCCGACGCAATGGGAGCCAACTCCATCTGGGTGTGGGATCACTTCTTCCCACTCTTTGGGGACCTAGATGCCCCGCACTTCGAGGGCTGGACGCTCCTTTCGGCGATGGCAGCCGACACCAAGAGGGCGATGGTCGGAACGATGGTGACTTGTAACAGTTACCGCAACCCAGAGTTACTTGCGGATATGGCGCGGACATTGGATCACCTGTCAGGAGGGCGCCTGTATCTAGGTGTTGGTTCGGGTTGGTTCGAGCGTGACTACAACGAGTACGGCTACGACTTCGGCACAGTGGGCAGTCGCCTGCGTCAACTAGAAGCCGACATCCCTCGGATGCAGGCGCGCTTGGAGAAGTTGAATCCTCCAGCGGTCGGGGGCTTGCCACTCTTGATTGGCGGCTCAGGCGAGAAGGTGACCCTTCGGCTCGTGGCCCAGCATGCAGACGCCTGGAACACGTTCGGGCCACCTGAGAACTACGAGCGACTCTCGGGGGTGCTTAACGAATGGTGCGCCAAGGTTGATCGGAACCCGGCCGATATCGAACGAACCGTTTCCATACAAGCCGACGACGTTGACGATGTCGGCCGCTACATCGACGCGGGCGCCGATCATGTGATCGTGGGACTGAACTCACCCTTTGGACTCGAACCCCTCAGTTCGCTCATCGCCCAGCGTGATTCTCTGGGATAGAGCACTTTTCCCTCAAGGGTCAAGGCCCGAGCCCTGCGCGAAGAACCGAGTTTCCGCTGGTCAGAGTGGTGGGCCGTGAGGGATTTGAACCCCCGACCCCCTGCGCGTCATGCAGGTGCTCTAGCCAACTGAGCTAACGGCCCCGGGACAGGGCAGCGTACCAGTCCCCTAAGACGACAAACTCGCCGACCGCGGGCTCAGGCCCGACCCACCGGCCGGAATAGCCATGGCCCCCGATCGAGCAACGCGGCGACCATCAACAGGCCACCTCCGACCAGAACGACCGGCAAGCCAAGGCCCACCGACACTTCGAACCCATCAGCGGCATCGACCGACCTGACGTCGGCGATCTTCAATCCAGCCACCGTGAAGAGGACCGCACCGGTAGCCAGAAGACTCGCTTTGAGGGGCATACCTCGTTGGCCCGCCCACAACGCACCGGAGGCACCAGCGGCCACCAGCCCGACTAGGAGGACCACCACGGCCAGGCCGGCCTGATCCCAGCCGATCAGCTCGAGGACGACATCGCCCCGATCTTCCACTCTCCACGGGAGGAATGTCCCAATAATCGAGAAGACCGCACCTCCGGTGGCTACCAGTGCGGCCAGCCAGTTCCCCGGTGGGCGTTCGGGCCGTGCCGAACCTGGAACCGGGTCGGTCGGACCGACCGGCGGCTCCTCGCCGGGCCGTACGGCTCGGATCCCCAGCGGTGGCGTGTGGGGCAGTGGCGGACCACTGTCAGCGCCCTCTGGTACGGCTCCCGGTTCCTGATCGTCCATGGTCGCTCCCACGGTAACGGGCGATCCCCCGCGCCGACTCGGGCGACCACGCGGTCCGTCGAGCACCGGGCGGGATTTGAACCCGCGGCTTTACGGCTTTGCAGGCCGTTCCCTTGGTCCGCTCGGGCACCGGTGCCTGCTCCCACGGTGGTGGAAGCGTCCGTCATGGTACCGGTATGGCTGGTACCCGGGCCGGGCACCGGGCCGACGGCTCTCAGCCGGTGTCGGTCCGCTCCTCGGCCAGCTTTACGGTGCAGGTCCCCTGAGCGACGGCCACCAGTCGGTCGTCGTTTTCCACCCGGACGGTCACTACGGCCGACCGCTTGGTCATCGAGACGATCTCTGCCGTGGCCCGACACGCGCCCCCCGACACGGGCCGCAGGTAGTTGACCTTGAACTCGGTGGTCGCGGCCCACGATCCTGGTGGCATCACCGGGTAGAGGACCACCCCCAGGCAGTGGTCGCACAGAGCGGCCAGGCAGCCGCCATGCATGTTCCCGATAAAGGTCACGTGATCGTCGACCACCTCGAACTCGGCGACCAGACGGCCCGCGGTGAACTCCACCACCCGCACGCCCAGGTAGCCGTCGATGCCCGACTGGGAGGTGTACCCCTCCAGATGTTCGATGAAACTCGGGTTCAGCACCTCCAGTTTCGGCTCAGCCATCTCCGGTCCCTCCCTCGGTAGTCGGCGTCCGGCTGTCGGGCGGCCACGGTTCGACCCCGTCCTCAAGAGGCACGTCGAGACTCAATAGCAGTTGGGCGACCATGTTCCAGTTGCCTATCGCCACGACCAACTCAACCAGTTCACCCGGACCAAGGTGCCCGGCACACTCGGTCCATGTGGCTTCTGAGATCCGACCGTCCGCCAGCGTCTCGTCGGTGGCCGCGAGGACCGCCCGCTCTAGGGGGCCGAACCTTTCCGAGGACGGCCCATCCCGTACCGCGAGCAGGTCCGCCTCCGCGACGCCCAGACCCCGGGCAACTGACCAGTGCTGGGTCCACTCATACACCGAGGCGCGGGTCCAGGCGATCCGCATGATGACCAGTTCCCGCAGCCGGGCGTCCAGTGACCCCTTCCACAGGAGCCGGTGGAGCATCCCGTTGACGGCGGCCGCGGCTCCAGGGTTGTTCAACAGGATCCGGAAGATGCTCAACCCGGCCAGGTAGTCGGGGATCCCCTCGTCAGCAGCCAACTCCTCCGCCTGGGCCGCGTCAAGAAGCGGGACCCGCCGTCCCGCCGGGCCGTCGGCCTCACTGGCCATCTGCCACTCCTCTTCTTCGCTGCTGCCCCCGGTGGTGCGTACGCTACGCACCCCACAGGGGGGTGGACATGACCGGACGGCCCGAGACTGCACGAGCACTGGTGCTCACCGCACCCCGCCAGATCGGGTTCCGTGATCTTGAGGTTCCCCGACCCGAAACCGACTGCGCCCTGCTCCGGGTCGAGGCTTGTGGCCTGTGCGGGACCGACCATGAGATGTACACCGGACACCTGCCGGCCGCTGTGCCCCTGGTGCCCGGCCACGAGACGGTCGGGGTAATTGAGGAGGTCGGCCAAGCGGCCGCCGCCCGCTGGCAGGTTGGCGTCGGGGACCGGGTGGCCATCGAGTGCTTTCAGTCGTGTCGCCGGTGCCAGCCGTGCCGCACCGGCGTCTACCGGCGTTGTGAGGAGAACGGGCTGGGGACCGCCTACGGGCTCTCACCCCTCGATACCCCCCCGTCTTTGTCCGGCGGCTGGGCCGAGTACCACTGGTTGGGCCCCGACACGATGCTCGTGCCGGTACCGGAGGAGCTGGAACCGGTCGACGCCACCCTCTTCAACCCGGTGGGTGCCGGGATCCGCTGGGGCGCCGAACTGCCGGCCACCGGTCCGGGGGAGGTTGTCGCCGTACTCGGGCCGGGCATACGCGGGTTGGCCTCGGCGGCCGCCGCCCGGGAGGCTGGCGCAGCCTTCGTGATGATGACCGGCAAGGGTGCCGGCGACCACCCTCGTCTCGAGACGGCCGCAGACTTCGGCGTGGACCTGGTGGTCGACGTCGACGACCAGGACCCGGTGCAGGCCCTGCGCAGTGCCACCGGTATCCGGGGAGCCGACGTGGTGGTCGACGTGACGGCCAATGCCCCGTCGGCTCTCGGCCAGGCCGTCGACCTCGCCGCGGTGGGCGGCCGGATCGTGCTGGCCGGTACCCGGAACAGCGCCGAAACCCCGGGGTTCCGACCCGATGTGGTCATCTATAAGGAGTTGCGGTTGATTGGCGCCCTGGGCGTTGACACCACCGCCTACCGGCAGGCCCTCGACCTGGTGGCCCGCGACCAATACCCGTTCCGCTCGGTGACCCGCCGGGTGGCCCCACTCGACGAGGCGGACGACCTACTGTCCACTATGGCCGGCGAGTCCGACGGAGCACCACCGGTGCACGCTGTCCTCGTCCCCTGGGCGGGCCGGTAACCCCGATGCGAACGGCTATCCAACTCGCGGCCGAGACTGGCCCGTGGACCGAACTGGTCGACTATGTCACCGAGGCGGAACGACTCGGAGTCGACTGCTGCTGGGTGGCCGAGGCTTGGGGCGGCGATGCGGCCTCCCCGATCGCTGCCCTGTCCCAGCACACCGATCGCATGATCTTCGGCTCCGGTATTTTCCAGGTCGGGGCCCGGTCGGCGGCCAACACGGCGATGGTCGCTCTGACCCTGCAGCGGGTCACCGGTGATCGGTTCATGCTGGGCCTAGGCGCCTCGGGTCCCCAGGTGGTCGAGGGCCTCCATGGGGTGCCCTTCGCTCGGCCCTTGACCCGGATGCGGGAGACCATCGAGGTGATCCGTATGGCCGAGGCCGGGGAACGGCTGTCCTACGACGGGGAAGAGATCACCCTCCCCCGGCCGGGCGGCGAGGGAAAGGCCATCAGACTGGCACTACGGCCCGACGGCGACCCGCTCCGAATCTACCTGGCCTCCCTTTCGCCCCGGATGCTCGAACTCACCGGCGAGGTGGCCGACGGTTGGCTGGGTACCAGCTTCGTGCCCGAGGGCTCTCAACCGTCCTTCGACGCCCTAGCCGTCGGCGCGGCCCGGGCCGGGCGCACCCTCGACGACCTGGACCTCTGCCAGGGGGCCGAGGTGGCATTCGCCGACGACCCCGGGGACCTGGCCGGGATGGTGGCGGCCCGCAAGCCGGGTCTGGCGTTCAGCCTGGGGGGGATGGGATCGGCCGAGACGAACTTCTACAACGACGCCTACGCCCGGCAGGGCTACGCCGAGGTGGCCGCCGAATCGCAGGCCTTATGGGTTGACGGCCGACGCGATGAGGCGGCGGCGGTGATCCCCGATGAGATGGTGCTGGCCACCAGCCTCATCGGCACCGAGGAGATGGTCGGCGCCCGACTACGGGCCTGGCAGGCCGTCGGCATCAATCAAGTGCGGCTCTACCCGGCCGGGTCGACCCTGGAGGAAAGGTTGTCCACCCTCGGACGGGCCCTCGATCTGGTGGCCGATCTAGAGTCGGGGCCATGAGCGACAGCGAGTACATCCCGAGCACCTGGGACATGGCCGCCGACCACGTCGAACGGTACCTAGCCAGCGACGGCGACGACGGCTACGAGTTCCACGGCGCTGAGTGCGTGGTCCTGACCACCCGAGGCCGCCGCACCGGTGCTATACGCCGCAGCCCACTTATTCGGGTACGCGACGGCGACCGGTACCTGGCGGTGGCCTCCATGGGCGGCGCTCCCAGCCACCCGTCGTGGTACCTGAATCTGGTCGCCGACCCGAACGTAACCATCCAGGACCGGGGCGAGGTCCACGAAATGGTGGCCCGGACGGCCGACCCCGACGAGAAGGCTGAACTCTGGCCACGAGCCGTCGCACAGTGGCCCGACTACGAGGCCTACCAGAAGCGGACCGAACGGGACATCCCGGTGGTCGTCTGCGAGCCCCGCTAGCCCGGGCGCCGGGAGTCGATCACGCCGGTGTCGAAGCCGGCCAAGTGCAGACCACCGTGGAACCGGGCGTGTTCCACCTTGAGGCACCGGTCCATGACCACCTCCATGCCGGCGTCCAGAGCGACCCGAGCCGCCTCGGGGCTCCACAAATCGAACTGGGTCCAAAGAACCTTGGCCCCCACGGCTGCCGCCTCAACAGCGACGGCGGGCACGCCCTCCAGCCGTCGGAATATATCCACCAGATCGGGGACGACCGGGAGGTCGGCCAGCGATACGTAGCAGGGTCGGCCCAGGATCTCATCGGCGGCCGGGTTAACGAAGTACACCTCGAACCGGGCCGAGGAACTAACCAGGTAGGTAGCTACGAAGTTCGACGGCCGGGACGGGTTGGCCGACACCCCGACCATGGCCACTGTTGACGTGGCGTCCAGGATCCGGCGGCGTTCGGTGGCCGACGGTTCCACCCAGCCGGGAATCCGGGTGTGTTCGACGCTCATGCCGTTGTCCCGGCTAGTGCCTGGTCAAGATCCCAGCAGATGTCATCCAGGTCCTCGAGGCCCACCGAGAGGCGCACCATGTCGGGGGTGACCCCACCGGCGGCCAGGTCGTCGTCGGAGAGCTGCTGGTGGGTGGTGGACCCTGGATGGATGACCAGCGTGCGGGCGTCGCCCACGTTGGCCAGATGGCTGATCATGGTCAGACCCTCGATGAAGGCCGCGCCGGCCGCCCGACCGCCTTCGACCCCGAAGGTGAACACCGCGCCCGGACCCCGGGGCATGTACCGGCGGGCCAGGTCGTGGTACGGCGAGGAAGCCAAGCCGGCGTAGGCCACCCAGCTCACCAGCGGGTGGGCGTCGAGAAACTCGGCCACCGCCTGGGCGTTAGCCACATGCTCGTCCATCCTCTGGGGCAGGGTCTCCAGACCCTGGAGAAGGAGGAAGGCGTTGAACGGGGAGAGGGAAGCGCCCACATCGCGCAGCTGCTCGGCCCGCAGTTTGGTGCAGAAGGCGTACTCACCGAAGTTCTCCCAGAACCGCAGGTTGTTGTAGCCGGCTGCCGGCTCGGTCATCTGGTCGAACCGTCCAGAACCCCAATCGAAGCGGCCTGACTCGACGACCACACCACCGATAGAGGTGCCGTGGCCGCCGATGAACTTGGTGGCCGAGTGGACGACGATGTCGGCCCCATGCTCGAAGGGCCGACACAGGTACGGGGTGGCGAAGGTTGAGTCGACGACCAGGGGCAGTTGATGGGCGGCGGCCACCTCGCCCAGAGCCTCCAGGTCGGCCACCGAGCCGGACGGGTTACCGATGATCTCCGTGTAGAGGAATCGGGTGCGGTCGTCGACCCGAGCTGCGAAGGCCTCCGGGTCGTCACCGTCCACGAACCGAGCCTCCACGCCGAGACGACCCAGCGTGGTGGAGAACATGGTGTGGGTGCCGCCGTAGAGCGACGAGGCCGAGACCAGGTTGTCGCCAGAGCCGGCCAGGGCGGTGGCGGTGAGGAACTCAGCGGCTTGGCCGCTGGCCGTGGCCACCGCCCCGATCCCGCCCTCCAGGCTGGCCATGCGCTCCTCGAAGGCTGCAGTGGTCGGGTTGGAGATGCGGGTGTAGATGTTTCCGTACTTCTGGAGGGCGAACAGGTCAGCGGCGTCGGCGGCGTCCTCGAACACGAAACTGGTCGACTGGTAGATGGGCACCGCCCGAGCGCCGGTGGTCGGGTCCGGGCGGCCTCCTGCGTGGAGGGCACGGGTTCTAAAACCCCAGTCGCGATCGGTCACGGGATGGAGTGTAGGACCGCCCCCGGCGGCCGAAGCCCCCCTGCCCGTCGGGCCGGGCGGACAGGTGGCGACTGGCCTCCCGGTTGGACGAACCCCAAAGGTGGGATAATATTCAGGTCCTCATATTACCGACCTCGAGTTACACGATGAACCTGCGAACCCTGCTGGCCCCGCCCCTGGCGAGCCACATCGACACCACCTCGGACGAGTTCGCCCGCAACCGGGCCGACATGGTCGAACAACTCGAGATCATCGAAGACCTGTTGGATCAGACCGAAGAGGGCGGCGGCCCTGAGGCCATGAAACTCCTCCGGTCACGGGGGAAGATGCCCATCCGGGAACGCATCGCCAACGTCCTGGACCCCGACAGCCCGTTCCTTGAGATCAGCCCCCTGGCCGGCTACAACTCCGACTACGCCATAGGCGGCGGGTTCATGCTCGGCATCGGGGTGATCGCCGACACCGAGTGCGTCATTCTGGGCAACGACCCCACTGTCCAGGCCGGGGCCATGACCCCCTACAGCGTCAAGAAGTGGATGCGGGCCCTGGAGATCGCCCGCGACAACCGCATCCCCTACGTCAGTTTCGTGGAGTCGGCGGGTGCCGACCTCAATATTCCCACCGGAGGTGACAAGTCCTCCCGGAAACGGGCCCAGGTCCAGCACTTCGCCGAGTCGGGCGGCTTCTTCTACGAGATGATTGAACTGTCCAAGATGGGCGTGCCCACGGTATGCGTGGTGTTCGGCTCCTCAACGGCCGGCGGCGCCTACCAGCCCGGCATGTCCGACTACAACATCTTCATCCGGGAGCGCTCCAAGGTGTTCCTCGGTGGCCCACCGCTGGTCAAGATGGCCACTGGTGAGGAGTCCGACGACGAGTCGCTAGGCGGCGGACAGCTCCACGCCCAGCACTCCGGTCTGGCCGACTACCTGGCCGAAGACGAGATGGACGCCCTGAGGCTGTGCCGGGAGGTGGTCTCCCACCTCAACTGGCGCAAGGCCGGCCCCGAGCCCAACTACCAGGCCGACGAGCCGGTCCATAACCCTGAGGACCTGCTGGGCTTCATCGACCGGGACCTGCGCCAACCCGTCGACATCAGGGGGGTCATCGCCCGGGTGGCCGACGGATCCCGCTTTGAGGAGTTCAAGCCCCTCTACGGACCGATGATGGTTTGCGGATGGGCCACCATCCACGGCTACCCGGTGGGCATCCTGGGCAACAACGGGGTCATCTACCCCGAGGAGTCCGAGAAGGCGGCGCACTTCATCCAACTCTGCAACCGCCAGGACACCCCGCTGCTGTTTCTCCAGAACATCACCGGGTTCATCGTGGGCAGCGACTTTGAGAAGGCCGGGATCATCAAGAAGGGCTCCCAGTTGATCAACGCCATTTCCAACTCGACGGTGCCCCACATCACGGTCATCGTCGGCAACTCCTACGGGGCAGGCAACTACGGCATGTCGGGCCGGGAGTACCGCAACCGATTCACCTTTTTGTGGCCCACAGCCAAGATCGCCGTGATGGGCCCCAAGCAGATCGCCGGGGTCATGTCGATCGTGCGCCGGGCCCGAGCGGCCCGCAAGGGCGAGGAGTTCGACGAGGAGGCCGACGCCGAGATCGTCCGCCAGGTCGAGGAGATCCAGGAGAAGGGCTCGCTGGCCCTGGTGGCCTCGGGGGCCATTACCGACGACTCGATAATCGACCCGCGGGACACCCGGACGGTGGTCGGCCTGTGCCTGTCGGTAGTGAGGGCCCGCCCGGTCGAGGGGGCCCAGCACTACGGGGTGTTCCGACTGTGAGTATCGACTCCCTACTGGTCGCTAACCGGGGTGAGATCGCCCGACGGGTCTTCCGTACCGCCCGGGCCATGGGCATCCGCACCCTGGCTGTCTTCTCCGACAGTGACGCTAGGTCCCCCTTCGTGGCCGAGGCTGACGAGGCGGTCCGTATCGGTGACTACCTCGACGTCGGAGCCGTGGTGGACGCGGCCCGCCGGGCAGGTGCCGACGCCGTCCATCCCGGCTACGGATTCCTCTCAGAGAACGCGGCCTTCGCCGAGGCAGTGGAAACGGCCGGGCTGGCCTGGGTGGGGCCGTCACCCGAGGTGATCGCCTCCATGGGCGACAAGTCGGCGGCCAAGCGGGCCGCCCAGGAGGCCGGGGTGCCCACCCTGGCCTCCTCGGATGATCCCACCGACGGCGAGGCGGTCGGCTATCCGCTGTTGGTCAAGGCAACGGCCGGGGGAGGCGGCAAGGGCATGCACCTAGTCGAGTCCCCCGGAGAGCTTGACGAGGCGGTGGCCACCGCCCGACGGGAGGCGGACCGGGCCTTCGGCGACGATCGGGTGTTCCTGGAGCGCTACCTAGCGCGGGCCCGCCACGTCGAGGTCCAGATCCTCGGCGACGTCCACCACAACCTCGTCCACCTGGGCGAGCGGGAGTGCTCCATCCAGCGCCGCCACCAGAAGATCATCGAAGAGTCGCCGTCGCCAGCGGTAGACGATGCGCTCCGGTCGGCCATGAGCGAGGCCGCCCTAGGCCTGGCCCGGGGGATCGGCTACCACTCAGCGGGCACCGTGGAGTTCCTCCTCGACGACTCCACCGGGGAGTTCTTCTTCCTTGAGGTCAACACTCGACTCCAGGTCGAACACCCGGTCACCGAAGAGACCACCGGCATCGACCTGGTCCGAGAACAGATCCGGATCGCCGCCGGGGAACCGCTGGGCTACGACCAGGACGACGTGGTGGCCACCGGCCACGCCATCGAGGCCCGCCTCTACGCCGAGGACCCCTCGTCGGGGTTCCTGCCGGCCACTGGCACCCTGGCTGCCTTCGCTCCGGCCGGCGAACCGGCCGTCCGCTTCGACTCCGGGGTGGAGGCCGGCACCACCATCGGCGTCGACTTCGACCCCATGCTGGCCAAGGTGATCGCCCACGCACCTACCCGGGTCGAGGCGGCGGCCCGCCTGGCCCGGGCCCTGGAGCGCCTCCATCTGGGCGGGGTGGCAACCAACCGGGACTTTCTGGTGGCCACCCTGCGCCACGAGGCGTTCCTGGCTGGCGACACCACCACTGATTTCATCGAACGCCACGCACCGCCGCTGGCTGTCGAGCTCGACGGCGACGAACTGGCCTGGGTGGCCACCGCTGCGGCCATGTGGCTCCAGGGCCGTAACCGCCACCGGGCGCTGGTCCTGGACCGTATCCCCAGCGGGTGGCGCAACGCCCGCCTCCCCGCCGAACGAGTGACGCTGGCCCTCGGAGACCAGGAGGTCACCGTGGCCTATCGAGCCCGGCGGGACGGGACCTTCCTCGTCGACGACACCCGGGAGGTCCGGGTCCACCAGTGGACCGACGACGGCATCGACCTGGAGGTCGACGGCCGCCGGACCGCCTCGGCGGTCACCGAGGCTGGCAACCGGCTCCACGTCCAGATCCCACGGGGTACCGTCGAGGTGGATGTCGTACCCCGCTTCGAACCACCCGAGCTCCAGGTACCCGAGGGCGGCCTGGTGGCCCCCATGCCGGGCAGGGTCATCGAAGTCCGGGTGACCGTCGGTGAGCAGGTGGCCGCCGGACAGACCCTGGTCGTACTGGAGGCCATGAAGATGGAACACCACCTCAAGGCCCCCCACGAGGGCACGGTGACCGAGGTGCTGGTGGCGGTGGACGAACAGGTGACTAACGGGGTGGCCCTGCTGGTGGTGGAGGACGACGACGACCAGGGCCCAGGGGACCAGGGGGGACGGTGATGGCCGAGCCAATCCGGGTCGCTAACTGCTCAGGCTTCTACGGTGATCGGCTCTCGGCGGCCGCCGAGATGGTCGAGGGCGGGCCAGTCGACGCCCTTACCGGGGACTGGCTGGCCGAGTTGACCATGCTGATCCTGGCCCGCACCCGGGCCAAGCGTCCGGGTGGCGGCTACGC
>ERZ651768.1573-NODE-1573-length-16574-cov-4.528338_pt1 | contig 16574 bp, 17 predicted proteins | sample MGYA00514754_ERZ651768 | MGnify/ENA metagenome assembly ERZ651768
CCAGATCCGGAAGGGGGAGCCGCAGCCTTACGAGTTGAGCGTTTTGGCAAGCGGCACAGAGCCCCTGACCTATCAGTGGTACAAGGATGGTGCCGTGGTTGATGGCGCGACTGCATCCGCACTTCAAATCGTCGATGCTGGCGTTTCTGATGCCGGTGACTACAGCGTGGTGGTTGGCAATACAGTAGGTGAAGTGACCAGTTCGCTTGCTACTGTCGAGGTGTTGTTACCGCCGAGCGTTGGTGATCTGGATGCCTTGAAAGAGGTCGATTCGGGTTCGACCGTCACGTTGACTGCTCCTGTTTCTGGGTTTGGCACGTTCAACTATCAGTGGCTAAAGAACGGTGTCAATATTTCAGGCGCCACCGAGCAGACACTGGTATTGAGCAACGTCACATTCGCTGACTCTGGCAGCTACAGCCGTTGGAGTTTCAACAATCGCATCCTCTAGGTCCAATACGCCAACGACCATGGTCTTACTGCAGAGTTTCGCCAGCACCGATAAGTCCAGTTGCGGCTGGGCCGACTCTATGGAGATCAGCTCAACTGCAGAATCCTCCAGTTCGGCCAAAAAATCATAGTGGGACGCCTTGTTCTTGACCACCGCCGCATAGCCGAAGCATAGGTGGAGGCCGGTGGTCCCATCAATGCCTTTCAGCGCTTTGTTGATGGCCTGTACGCCGAACTCCCTGGCATCATCGGCATGGGCCTGGAGCCATGGCTCGTCCAGCTGAACGACGTCGGCGCCCGCCGCGAACAGGGCTTTTACCTCTTGGTTCACGGCCACCGCGTAGTCCATGGCCAGCGTCGCCCGGTCCGGGTAGTGGTCGTTCTGGACCTGTTGGGACATGGTAAACGGCCCGGGAACGGTCACCTTGATGCGGCGGCTGGTGTTAGCCCGCAGGAACTCCACATCCCGCACCTGAACGGGCTGGTTTCGCTTGATGGGACCCACAACCCTGGGAACGATTGTCGGCTGACCGCTCCTGCCCATCACCTCGCCGGGGTTCTCGATATCAACCCCGTCCAGGGCGGTGGCGAACCGGTTGGAGTAGCTCTCGCGCCTGATCTCGCCGTCGGTGATCAATTCCACTCCGGCCCGTTCCATCTCGGCGATGGCCAGCAGGGTGGCGTCGTCCTGAGCCGCCTCCAAGAACTCATCGGACACGCGCCACAGTCCTGTTTGGCGCACCCTGGGAACGATATGGGACAGTGTCTCCCGGTCGATCAACCACTCGGGTTGGGGAAAGCTGCCGACCACGGTTGTGCCAAGAAAATTGCCGTCCATAACTGCTCCTCTACTGACGAGAAACTGGGTAATAAAAAGCCCCCGCCTTTAGACGGGGGCTGATTTTTCATGTATCCCAGAAAGGAATTAGTCGCTGGTGAGAGCGGGCTCCTGAACCCGTGAACTGATCCGGCCGTTGATGTAGTTGTCACCCAGCCATTTCTCGATGGAGACCTCCGCCCGTTCCTGCATCGTGACGTCATCTTCGTTGCCAACGTCACGCGTGAGGCAGCAGAACTCCAGGGAGATCCCGTTGGGGTCCTTCAGGTAGATGGACTTGGCCCACTCGTGGTCAACGATGTCGGTGACTGTCTGCCCTTTGTCGATCAACTCGATCCGCTTGGCCTCAAGAGCGGCCTCTGACCCGGCCTCGAATGCGAAGTGGTAGAAGGGTCCTGGGACGCCCAGTCCGTCATTGATGCCGGCGTCGTAATCGGTGGGAATGGCATCGACGTTGTTAGGTTCCATGAACGCCAAAAGCTGGTCCCGACCAACCTCAACGAACATGTGGCGGATATAGCCGCCCTCTTTAATCTTGATGACGTCGCAGCGCACCGCCTTGAAACCCAGAACGTTCTCGTAGAAATCCCTGGTCTTGTCTAGGTCCAGCGTGGAGAGTCCGATGTGAGAGAAGCCTTTGTTTGACATATTCGTCCTCCTGAAGCGGCTGCTTTGATATGAAAGTTTAGTGGTTGAGTAATAACCCGTCAATCAAGGTTGGTTAGCTGATTGTTTGGCTTCGGGAATATTCGGGGCAGCGCCTCGTTAGGGAGAGAAGCGATCGAACGTGCAGATCACTTCAGCAAGGGCGGCACCTCACGGTGCAGCAACTCAAGGTCCGACATCGGCGGGCACCAGGCATAGCATCAACGTTGTGATTCCGACATCCAAGAAGCCCTGGATGAAGGCGGCGCACTCAGCCGGATTGCCGAAAGCGCACCAACTATCGACGTTGTAGCCGGTATAGAACGATTGTAGAACCGGTGCGGTTTGATTTTTAGCCCGAAAACGACTGTCGTCGACGGAAATATAGATGATCTTGCCCAGTTCCAAAGAGCCCGGGTCCCGCCCGGCTCTGGCGGCGCCCTGTCTGACGTAATCGCAACCTCGCGCCGCACCGTCTGGATTACCTCCGGAAGGGTGGACCCAGCCATAGGCCAAGGTGGCGGTCAGGTTAACCGCCAGGCTGGTAACCCCGGCGACAATGAGCGGGATACCCCCTTCTTGGACCGGCCTGACATCGGTGGAGGCCTTTCCAGATGGTGATGACTGCCCTTGAACGAGACCTCATCCTCGCTCCACAACCGATTCAGGAGCGTTATAGTCTCTTTCAAGCGGACACCGATCCTTGACCGCCGGCCTTCCGATACGCCTTCGTCGGGCCAGCCGTGCTGGGACAGTCCCAGGTTCAACCACCCGTGGGAAAGGATGTCTAGGTTGGTTGTTTCCGTGGCAAGAGACAATAACGAGTCCGGATTCCCAAACAGCGCCGTCCCCAGCCGCATACTCGATATGTTGCCGCTGCGGCGGCCAGCAGGGCGCTCATGCCGTCCCCGCGCCCGAGAAAGGTCCATCCCTGTCTGGGCCGTCTCAGGCTGAACAGCGTCTCGGTGAACCATAGGGCGTGAAATCCCATCTGGTCAGCCGCTTGGTAGAAAGAGGGAATTTTTTCATTACGCGGCACGATGAGATCAATTTTGGAACCATCTGGCATCGACCGTACTCACAAGGTGAAGCTAGACGCGTCAGGCCTGCTCAACCCGCCGTATCTCTCTGGTTGCCGAGTGGGTACTTCCCCCGAAGGTTGGCACCCAAGAGGAGTGTTTTCCGGGGCCGCCCAGGACAATTATCATCAGTAGGTCTGGGTCCACCACCATGGGCACCGGGCCGTCGGGTATCTTCTGGAACCGTTCCATCATGGTCTCGTGGGTGTACCTCTCCAGTGGGATGCGGGCGTTCCGGTACAGCCACTCTCTGATCTCCCGCTTGCCAAAGCCGTCGCCGGCGATGGTGGCGGCATGCTCCGGGCCCAATGCCAGCAGGGTCTCGCCGCCGGTGTAGGCGTTGTTGGCCCCCGTTATGGATATGGCCCCTGAGATGATGGTCAGTATGTCTTCGGCGGTGCTGCCCGAATGGTCGTTGATGTTGTGGGGCGGCTCACCAGCCAAAACTGTCACCGTGCTCTGATCGGCCCGGAACCCCCGCTCGATGTGCAAAGGCTCCCACGGGTTGGCCTCTTCGTTCTCTGCCACGCAGTAGCTGTACTTGGAGGGCGCGCCCTGAGTAGACATGTCTCCCACCCCGGGATAGGCCCCGCCCACGTTCAGTTGCACCAGCCGGACCGTACGGCCGATGGTGGCGTTGGGCTGCCAACCGGGGCCGAAGGCGCCGGAACCGCCGTGCAGGCCGAGGTCGTCGCAAATGGGTCCATTGACGATGATCAGCGGGGCACAGGGGTGGGTCGTGGCCTGGATGGCATAGAGGTTGAACACTTCGTCGCACATGGCTTCGACAGCGGCGATCACCACCGGCAGGTACTCCGGCCGGCACCCGGCCATCACGGCGTTAACAGCCAGCTTTTCCACCGTCGCCGAGCCCCAATTTGGCGGAATCTCACCGATGATGTCCTGTGGACTCAGGGGAGTCGCCGCCAGCATGGCTTCCACGCGTTCCAGCGTCGGCGGGGCAATCGGGAGGCCATCGGTCCAGCCGCGCTCTAGATAAAGGGCCTGAATAGTCTCGAAATCGTCGTCAACTTCCATGCATTCGGAGATTAGATCACTCAAAGTGTGCCTCAATAACGAGAAAGGCGGCCCTTTTTCGGGCCGCCCATGGTTGTCATTCCAGTGGAGGCCTGCTTAGCGGCTCCCGGTCAGACCTTCTACCACCTGCTCCAGCAGACCGTCGGCCTTGGCCAGCAGCGCCTCGGCCCGCAAACCGCCCAAGGGGTGTTCGGCGATGGCCATGGTCAGTTCCGCCATCCCGAGGGAATGCCGCTCAACCTCGCCTAGGCGTCTGAATCGGTCCGTTCCGACCACCACAGTGCGGACGCCCCGCTTCTCCAGTTCCACCGCGTCGTGGATACTCCACGACGTGCAGGACCCTCAATCCGCCAGGCCGACGATCACCGCCTGTACGGAACCGACCAGTTCTTCGAGCACTGCATCCGTGGCGGGAAGGGAAGCCGTGGGCTTGCGCTTGTAGACCACGTCCGCAATCTCGTACTTCTCCCGCAGCAGCTTCTCCAGCCGTTCGAAGAGCAGGTCGCCGTTGGGCTTGCTGTTCCACAGGAACCCAAGGGACTGCCCGCCGAGGCCGTCCAGCGCTGGGGCCATGGCTTGCACCATCTCCCGGGGAGCGGCCGTGGGATCCAGGACGATCAGTTTGGCTTTTTCGGTTGTGGTCATCGGTCACCTTTGCCCGGCCAGTTTTTACCCTGATATTACTCGAAGGCTAGGGCCTTCCGATTTTCATGTCAAGCAGGCCCGAAGGTCTATCTACGGCGCCTTGAAGAACGGCGAGGGCATGGGGCCGACCGGCACTTCAATCAGGACTGGGGCTTCCAGGGTCAACGCCTTTTTTAGGGTGGCTTCCAACTCGGCCGGTCCGTTGGCAACGAAGCCCTTGGCCCCGTAGGCCTCCGCCAGCTTCACGAAGTCGGGGTTGTGGAGCTCGACGCCGATAGTCCGGCCGTTGAACTGGTTCACCTGGTCGCGCTTCACGTTTCCGTAAGCGTTGTCGTTGAAGACCACCACAACCACGTTGATGTTGTGGGCCACTGCGGTGGACATCTCCTGGGAGTTGAACATGAAGCCACCGTCTCCCGAAAGACAGACCACGGCCTTGTCCGGCTGGGCGACTTTGGCGCCCAACGCGGTGGGATAGGCGTAGCCCAAGTTTCCGGAGTAGGACGAAGTGATGAACGTCCGGGGCTCGTAGACCGGGTAGTGGGCCCGGCTGTAGTAGCCCATCTGGGTCATACCTGAGATCAAGATGCTGTCTTCGGGCATGGCCCGGCGAACGGCTTCCAGGAGCTCCCCTTGAGGCTCGACCTTAATGATGTCCTCGGAGCGTTGGGCCTTCTGCTCCGCAACTTCGGTAGTCCGGTCCGCCTTGGCCGGGGTCTTAGCCGATAGGGCGGCGAGCAGCTCTTCCATGGTCAGACGGGCGTCGCCCTCCACCCTGAGAGTGTTCTCGTAATGTCTGCCGATCTCCTCTGGGTCGACGTCGATCTGCACGACCTGCTGGCCGTCCAGCCACTGAGAAGTGACCAGCCTGGTACCCACGGCCAGAATCACGTCGTGACCGAATTGTTCTCTGGCAATCGTGTCGTTGCGCAGCCAAAGCGCGCCCAGGGCCAGGGGATGGTGGTCCGAGATGGCGCCCTTGCCCTCGGCGGTGGTGACAACCGGGGCCTGGAGGAACTCGGCGAGTTTGGTCAGAGCCTCAGTGCCTTGAGCGGATATGACTCCGCCACCGGCCCAGATGAGTGGGTTGGACGCGCCGGCCAGGGCTGTTGCCGCCGCTTCGATCTGTTCTTTACCGGCCGCTGCTGGACGGGGCGCTTCTGGCTCTAGGAGTTCCACATCGGCGACTTCCGCCAGCGTCTCTGGAGGGATCTCGATCTCCACCGGGCGGGGACGGCCGTTCTTGAGGTGATAGAAGGCCTGGTGCACGGCCTCTGGCACTTCCGCCGGGTCCATGATGCGGTGGGCCCATTTGGTGACCGGGCGAATGGCGTCCAGTTGGTCGTTCACCTCGTGGAGCATACCTCGGTCGCCGCCGATCTCGTCGCGCTCGATCTGTCCGCAGACCACCAGCACCGGTGAGGATGCCGAGTAGGCGGTGGAAACACCCGCCGATGCGTTCAGGAGTCCGGGCCCGGGCACCATCAACGCGGTGCCGATCTCTCCGCTGGCGCGGGCGTAGCCGTCGGCCATGTAGGCGGTGGCCTGCTCGTGGCGGACGGTTATGAACCGGATGCCGGGCTCGTCGTAAAGGCCATCCATCATATGGTAGAGCTGCACGCCGGGAAGCCCGAATATCACTCGGACGCCCTCCCGGTATAGGGATTTGGCCAAAGCCTGGCCGCCGGTCATCTTAACCATTTTTTCTATTCCTTATGTTTGATGTCATCGGTTGGTTGTTGCCAATCAATCTGGAACTATGGAGTGTTGAACTGCACCAGTATGCCGTCAGGGTCGCGGACATAGATGCTCCGGATCTCGCCGTTGGCATCGGTGTAGGACTCTCTGGACCCGGCCAGTGGGTACCCTTTGGCCACCAATTCGTCGGCCAAGCTAGCCACGTCGGCGACGCCGAAGGATATGTGGCTGATGCCCACTTGGTCAAGCATGATGGGTGTGCCGTCGGATTTCTCACCCGGATGGCTGGTCAGGGTCAACGTGGGGGTCAGGTCATCGCCGTAAGCCAGGCTGACCCAATGACGAGTATGGCGTTCCAGAGCGTAGTTATCCAACCGCGCCGTTTGGGTGCCGCCCTCAGTGATGTCGGTAATCTTCTCGCCGATGACCTTCATACCCAAGGCGTCCCGGTAAAATTCCAAGGATTCTGCCATATCCCGGACACACACGCCGATGTGGGTCACGCAGGTTGCTTTCATGTTTGGGTCTCCAATTCCAATGGTCTACCCGAAGATAAAATCCCCGATGGCGGTGAAGTACTCGTCCAGTCCCTTAAAGAGCAGGTCGTTATGGCCCGCACCGGGAATCACCAGCATCTTTTTCTCGGTGGACGCGAAATTTCGGAACATCTCCTCGGCGTCGTCCAGGGGCGCGAGGGCGTCCATCTCGCCGTGGATCACCAGGACCGGAATGGCGATGGACGCAGCCTTGGCCCGGTAGGCTTCCTCCAGCTCATCGGCCTGTTGCGGGACCAAGCCTCCGGTGAACTGTCCGAGGCTAGGCCGTCCGCTTTCGATGATTACGCCGTTGATCGCCGGGTCTTCCTTGGCGGCAAGTTCGAATGCCGAATGCCTCCCCATGGAGCGGCCCATCACATAGACTGGCCCCTGATAGCCGCTGGCTCCCAACACGATCCGCATGGCCTCCAACACGGTATTGGCGTCGGAGAGCATGGTTGTGAACGACGGCGAGCCGCCGCTTTTCCCATAACCTCGGTAGTCGGCTACGAAGAAGTTGAGCCCGATCTGATTGTAGAACGGCGCGATAGAGTTATAGTCGATGGCCGTCTCGCCGTTGCCATAGAAGAACAAGATCGTGGGAGCGCTATTGCCGTAGGAGAAAAACCGACAGGACAGACCGATGTCGTCGCCGACGTTCACGGTATAGTCCTGCACACCCTCGGGAGTGGGCGTCCAGCCCTGCCGAGGGAAGAAGGAGTTCATGGATATGTTGGGGTCGTCTAGGGCCGAGTAGTCCACTTGGGCCATATTTAAACTCCTTTGGGAATTCTTTGCGCCACCTCACCGTTATTTCGGCCTTCGCCGGAATGACGTCAGCCGAAAAACCCGTCCGCCACGTGACTGGCCAATAGGTCCGCCACCAGTTCCGGCCTTTGGATGGGCACGTCGTGGATGCAGTCCTCTAGCCATACGGTCTTGCTAGTGGGCAATTCCTGCTCCGCTTCGTCCACCGACATAAACCGACGCTGACCGCGGTCCTGGGTGGCTGGATCGCTCTGCTGACGAGCCGGCATAATCAACACGGGGCATTTTACCTGCTGGTAAAGCTCGGCGGGGTGGTGGTCCCACAGGGCATCGATGATTCTCAGGTGGTTAGCCCGAGTGAGGCGGGCGCGGATGGTGTCGTCTTCCAGGACCTCAAAGTTGGCCATGACCACGTCGTGCGACCCTGGTGCCATCCCGGCGCCCTGATGCCGGTTACGCACCCTTTCCTTGAAATCCTCTAGCTTCACGCCGGTGAAGTCGGGCGGCGACATCTCCACCTTGGCGTCCTCAATGCTGGAGTACCGGGCCGAGGCGTTAATCATCCCTCCGTCAACCCAGGCCATGCCCTTCAGCGACTCCGGGGCCCGGACCGCCAGTTCCAGGGCGACGCTGCCACCCCATGAGTGTCCGACAACTACGGGGGCCGCTCTGCCGAGGTGCTTGATGACACCCAGCACGTCTTGGGTCACCGAGGCGAAGTCAAAGCCATGGTTGGGCTTGGCGCTTTCACCGTGGCCACGTTGGTCCAGAGCGATCACGGCATGGTTCTCGGCGAGGATGGGTGCAACCATGTCCCAGATGTGGCAGGTGGAAGCCAGACCGTGAAGCAGCAACAACGGCTGGCCGGATCCGCCCCAGTCCCGGTAATGGAAGCTCAAGCCGTCAACTGTCACCCATTCGTCGCGCGGGGCCTGTGGCATCTATCTATCCTCACAGAAAGCCGAAATCATTCCAGACTCAGACCGGCCCGCCTAGACTAAACATCCGGGCGGGCCGTTCTTTAAGCTTCAATCATGCCGGTGGGATCATTGCCAGATGGCAAATCCCCAGCCGCCGCCTGTGCCGGCGGGAGAGCGGTAGACCGGAACGTACTCCACCACTTCCATGTCCAGATGCTCGCAGGCTCCCGCAGCGGTGATCCAATTGAGGATCTCCGAGTTGCCCGAGTTCAGTCGGTACCTGGGTAAAGAAGCTATCAGATCGGCGTCTCTTTCCTTCATGCCTTTCAGGGCCAATTGGTCGATCTCTTCATCCACCAAGAAGTGGCTGAGACCGCCAGAGCCGATCACCGCGACTTTCTTGTCGCTGTCCCAGTTCTTGATCGCTTTGGCCACAGCCTGGCCCAGGTTGTAGCAGCGCTTGGGGCTGGGCGTGTTGGGCGGATAGAAGGTGTTCTGGGTGATTGGCACGATGGGCCTGATCTTGTTGTTCATGATCCGTTTAACCACGAACGAATAAGCGTGGGGCATGGCCTGGGGCCGGCGCTCGGTGACTATGGGCTCTTTCAGGTATCCGATGGGCCCAACGGTCCCGCCCGCCTCTTTGTTCATGTAACGTGACTGGGCGATGTCGAAGTCGTCATCGATCAATTTCTCGATCAGATGCAGACTGAGCGCCGAGTCAACCGGGACGTCCATCTCCTCAGTGCCATAGCCCCACGATGAGGCCCTGGTCGCGGGGGGAACATTTTCGCCCTGGCCCCTGGGCGTCAGATGCATGGTTTCTCCCCAGTAAATTGAGAACAAGGGCATGTTGTCGTCGAAGAACAGCTCTTCCTGGTCGTCGCCGACGATAACCACCACGTCGGGGTTAGCATCGATCATCGCCTCCTCCAAGGCAATTAGACCCCTTTGGCAGGCCTCGTATTGCGCCTGGAAAATCTCAGGGGTCAACTTGGTGGCGATGGCCGGGTCGGCCGTCTCCAACAGTTCTTCGTAGGTCTTGGTCGATCCGTCCTCCAAGGACAGCAGCATCGGGTTGGTCTTGTCGCGGGCCGCGTACTCGCCCCACATGTCACCTGGCAGGCTCAACATGGGACTGTGGGAAGTGCCAAGGCCCAATACAATCTCAGCCATGGTCTCTCCTTCAAGGTTGCCGGTCCGTGATTATTCTGACCGACAGAGAAAATACTGGATACATAATCCGCTGGAACGGACGATTTCGCAAGGGCTTGTGGTTGAGGCGAGGGCTGGAATGACGATCAGGGAGGATACGTAGGCGCGGGTTTAAAACCCGCCCATTTCCACAACACCATTTTAGTCGAGTCGAACGGGCTCCCAGTAAAACGGAGGATTGGGCTTGGAGTGCTTGGCCTAATCTGCAATCCCTGACAAACGAGCGGGTTTTCAACCCGCACCTGCGGCCGCCGTCATTCTATCCTTCCGCGGAGGGACAGGATGACGAAAGAGGGCTGCCTGTCGGCAGCCCTCTTTTTGCTCTTTTTGTTCGTCCTCAGGTTTAGCTCAGGTGCTGCCCGAAAAAGGAGACCACCTTCTGCCAGCCGTCGGTGGCGGATTCTTGGTGGTAGCTGGGGCGGTCAACGGCAAAGAAGCCGTGGCCGGCGCCAGGATACATATGGAACTCGTAGTTCTTGTTGAGGCGCTTCAGCTCTGCCTCGGTCTCAGCCACATCGGCAGGCGATGGTCTGCCGTCCTGGTCTCCGAATAGACCAAGGAGGGGGCAATCCAGTCCCTCGGTGAATTCGATGGGCCATTTTGGCATTGCGGGGGATAGTTCGTCGTTCCCCTTGGTCACCCCGCCGCCCCAGCAGTCCACTGCGGCATCGACGTTGTCCAGAGTGCAGGCGCCCAGATAGGTCTGTCGTCCACCGGAGCAGAACCCTATCAGCCCAACCTTGCCGTTGACATATGGCAAGCTGCGCAGGTAGGCCATCGAGGCTGCAACGTCGCCCATCGTGCGAACGTCGGGCATCCCGCCAGCCTCGCGGATGCTGGTGCTATTGGCGGTGGGTTCGCCCTTCCCCTCGCGGAAGTGGAGGTTGGGAGAAATGGTGGCAAAGCCGTTGTAGGCCAGCTTGCGGGCCATCTCTTTGGAGGCTGCGTCCCAACCCGGCATGTGATGAATCAAGACCACGCTGCCGACGGGGCCGGCGCCGAGGGGGCGGGCCAGGTAGGCATCGATCTGGTCTCCTTCATGGCCATTGATGAGCACGGTCTCTGCGATTAGTCCTTCGTACGGCATGAAAAGTCCTCCAAGTTCTAACTGATGTTCCGGAATAGATGTCTGTTCCGGTGCGGGCCTAGTGCCCAAGGGCAGGCAGTAGATTACTACCGGTGAGGGGCCGCGTCAATCGGACTTTGGCCCACGGCTGGCTACGCCGGCTGTTCCTATCGGTGACAACGCCGATGGGGTACGGCTATAATGCGCCCAATCACCCACCGCAGCTATTTTATGTCTACCGGAAGGTGGCATTGCCGTGGGCTAAACAGATAGGAGAGTAGAACAACATGGCTCTACCAGAGCGGATGAAATTCGGGATATTCATGGGACCTTTCCACCGGGTTGGTGAAAATCCCACATTGGCCATCGACCGCGACCTGGAATTGGTGCAGTGGCTGGATCACCTGGGCTTCGATGAAGCCTGGATCGGCGAACACCACAGCGCCGGTTGGGAGACTATTTCTTCCCCTGAGATCTTCATCGGCGTGGCCGCCGACCGCACTAAGCATATCAAGCTGGGCACCGGTGTAATCAGCCTGCCCTACCACCATCCTTTCATGGTGGCCAACCGGATGGTTCAGCTTGACCATATGACCCACGGAAGGGTGATGCTGGGCGTGGGCCCCGGCGCGCTTCCCGGCGACGCCTATATGCTAGGAATCGACCCCAGGACGCAGCGCCAGCGTATGGATGAAGCCTTTGGCCTCGTGTTGCGCTTGATGACTGAATCCGAGCCCATCACCTACAAGAGCGATTGGTTCGAGTTACGCGAAGCTATGCTCCAACTCCGTCCCTACACCAAGCCACACATGCACATCTCCGTGGCCTCAGTTCAGTCTCCAGCGGGGGTTGCCCTGGCCGGCAAGTACGGCGCGTCGGTGCTGACCATCACCCGGCCCCGGGACCCGGGCGCTCCGGAATCTGACCTTGCAGCTCTGTGGAACGTTGCCGAGGAATCGGCCGCCGAGCACAACAAAGTGGTCAACCGGGACGACTGGCGTCTAGTTATTCCCGTGCACCTCGCCGAGACGCGGAAAGAGGCCTTCGCACAAGCACGAGTGGGCGCGGGCCGATACCAGGGTGAGTATTTTGAGCACACCATGGGCCGGCCTCCGGTGATCGACGGCCCTCAGGACAAGATAATCGACGCCATGGTGGACAACGGCTCCTGGATCATCGGCGACCCTGACGACTGCATCGCCGGCATTCGCAGGCTTGAAGAGCGGAGCGGAGGCTTCGGAGGCTTCATGGTCCAGACGATCGACTGGGCGCAGCGCGAGCAGGTCCTCCACAGCTTCGAGCTTCTGGCCCGGTACGTCATGCCCCAGTTCCAAGGCACGACCATCAGCACCTCAGCTTCCAACCAGTGGGCCTACGAACACCAAGAAGTCCTGAGCGCTGGTAGGGTGCAGGCCATCGACCGCGCTAAGTCCGACTACGCCTCGCGGGCCTAGTCATGAAAGCAGTCTGGTACGAGCAGAACGGCGGCGCGGACGTCCTCGAATACGGCGACATGCCAGACCCGCAGCCGGGGCCAGGCGAGGTACGGGTACGGGTGATTACCTCGGGCGTTAACCCCTCCGACTGGAAACGCCGCCAGGGGTTAACCAACCGGATCGAATTTCCCAGAGTCATACCCAACCAGGACGGGGCTGGGGTGATTGACGCCGTGGGCTCCAGAGTTGACCGATCACGCATCGGCGATCGGGTCTGGTTGTTCGAGTCGCAATTTGGGAGGCCCTTCGGCACCGGCGCCGAATACACCGTACAGCCCAGCGGGCACGCCGTCTGCCTACCGGACAACACCGATTTCGCGGTGGCCGCGGGCCTGGGCGTGCCGGCCATGACCGCCCATAGGTGTGTCTTTTCCGACGGCCCGGTCATCGGCAAGACAGTCCTGGTCACGGGCGGAGCGGGCGCCGTGGGCCACTATGCGGTCCAACTGGCAAAGCTGGGTGGAGCGGCCGTCATCAGCACCGTAAGTTCCGACGAGAAGGCCCAGATCGCCCGGGATGCCGGGGCCGACCACACCATCAACTACCGTGCGGGGGACACGTCCGAGAAGATCATGGAAGTCACCGGCGGCGCCGGGGTCGACGTGGTGGTAGAGGTCGATATGGCGGCTAATTTCGCGGTGAGCCAGCAAGTCCTAAAGCGGTCTGGGGTGTTGGCGGTCTACTCCGGTGGCAGCGCCCAGACACCATCCGTCCCTCTAAAGTTCAACGCCACCAACGTCACCATACGCATGGTTTTGGTTTATGACATGCCCGATACGGCCAAGGCCGCAGCGGTATCAGACATCACGTCATGGCTGGAACAAGGCAAGTTGGCCCCACTCTCCGGCCCGCACTTCTCTCTGGAGCAACTGAAAGACGCCCATCTGGCCGTCGAGCACGCAGTCATCGGCAAGGTCGTCATCGACGTTAGGCCCGAGTAGACCATGACCATCCCACAGAACAACCTGGATGGGACCGTGGCCGTGGTCGGCGGCGGGGTGGTTGGTTGTTTCGTGGCGTACCGGTTGGCTGGGATGGGCGTGCCGGTTACGCTGATAGATCAGGAATGGCCGGGATCGGGGGCAACGGGTAACTCGGCGGGAAACGTCCAGCCCGCGTCGGGCGATGATGACGCCTACAAGATAGCTCTGGGGGCGGAAAGTCTCGCCCTATGGCGCAAGTATCTTCCCCGGATCAAAGAGACCGGCGGAGCCGAGTTTGGGGATCAGGACGTCCGCTACCTTTATGCGGCGGTGAATGAGAAAGAGGAGAGCGCCGTCCGGGAGGTACTGAGCGGCTTGCACGCCGCCGGACTAAAAGCCGAATGGGTGGACGGCCGATCCGCCAGAGAGATCGAGCCCAATCTCTCAGATTCGATCATCGGCGGGACGCTCCACCAAGACTGTATCCAGATGGACCCCAAGCTATTCATGCCGGCCTTCGCAACCGCCGCTGAAGCTGAAGGGGTAACTATTCTGCGCCAGAAACAGGCGTCGGGATTGACAGTTTCCGGCGGGCGCATCGTAGGCGTAAATTTCCAAGATGGTACCTCCCTGGAGTGTTCGTCGGTCGTTTTGGCCACGGGGGCTTGGACGGGTCAAGCTGTGTCCGAATGGCTGGGCTACGACCTGCCAGTGGAGCCCTATGGACTTCAGAAACTGCACCTCGAGTTAGGGTCCGCTACACCTCTGAACTGCGCCGTCCGTTGGAACGGGGTGAACATCGTTTGCCGGAGGGACGGAAAGGTGCACGCCGGTAGCCGTTTCGATCCCGCTGGGTTCGATGCCAAGCCCTCAGACGACGCGCGAGCATGGTTGTTGGCGCAAGTAGCGGAGATACTGCCCGGATTCCACGCTTCCGGAGTCGAGACGATCGCCGCGTTCGCAGCCTCTACCCCAGCTCGGATCCCCCTTGTCGGGCAGTTGCCGGGAATCGACGGCATCTACCTGGCTGTTCCCAGCACCGACGGCTTCCTCATGGCAGCAGTCTTGGGCGAAATGACGTCGGAACTGATGGTCGGCGGCAAAGCGCATCCATTGATGGAACGAAGCCCTCTGGCCATGGCCAGACCCCGCTAATTTCTCTGGCCCCCTAGCCTGGGACTCGTCGTGCGGGCCAGATCTAGCTTCACATGTTGCTATTAAGACGGAATCTCTCTAGAACTGATGTAGGGCTGAACCGTCAAGCCCGAGGGTAAATGCCGGTGCCTGGCAACGCGATCCCCAGCCGCTCTGAATAGACGGACGATTGACGGGAGTGACATAGATGGGGGAACTACGGGTCCTGATCGCCGACGACTCTGAATTCATGCTGGTCGCCTACAAGCGGATAATCGAAGACCAGTCCAGCATGCAGGTCGTGGCGATGGCGTCAAATGGGGCGGAAGCGGTCTGGAGTGCGGCCGAAACAGAGCCGGATGTGGCCATCCTCGACGTTATGATGCCCAAGGTCGACGGCATCAAGGTGACCCATCAGATACGTCAGCGGCACCCCGAAACGACTATCGTGGTAATTTCGGCTTATGAGGACCTATCTTTCATTGCTGACCTGATGCGAAACGGAGTGGGCCGCAAGGCCTATTTGCTCAAGCACTCCATCTCCGATATCGCAGGGCTGGTGCGGGAAGTGGAATCCGTTTACGGAGGGCATACGGTGATGGACTCGGGAATCATTCAGAGGACGGCCCCGCTATTCTGCAAGTATTCTGGGGCGATAGGCACAGAGTTGAGCGGGACGGAGCAAGACGTATTTGCGCTGGTGGATACGACGATGACCTCATCTGCGAGACCCTACGCCTGGGCCAGACCCAAATAGAGGAACACTCAGCTTCGATGTACGCGAAATTTGGCATCTCTGGCGGGTCGCCTTCGGAACAGCGCATCGCAGTGGTCCAAGTGTTCGTGGGACAGATACACAAAATCCCATTATCCAAAGCCTACGATGCCGTGGGCTAGAGACTATGCAAAGAGAGAAATCACATAATGGCAAATATCCCGTCCATGAAGGGATGGCGGATAATAAGTCCTCCATCACCGGATACGCCGGACACAGAAGCAAGCCGGCCGATCCTTCACCTAAGGAGAAAGCTGCCGAGACTGCCGGGTGGGCCACCGATACCCTTCCGGAGGCCGAAGTGGGGCTGCCCCAAAGTCCCTCGCACTCGGTTGACCGCCAACTACCCCGCTGATAGAATGCGCCCATCCTGGCAATCAGGCTGGATTTCGGCCTGACCTTGCCGACCAAAACGCTCTATCTGCGGGGTTAAAAACACCATGGCAAGAAAAATTGCGGTGTCCGTTGACCACGATATCTGCGTGGGCAATGCGATGTGCATCACCATCGCCACCAAGGCATTTGAGCTGAACGATGAACGGCAGGCGGTGGGCGCCAACCCCGATGGCGACACTGAGGAACTGATCTTGGAGGCCGCCGAGAACTGTCCTGTCGCGGCCATCACCGTCACCGACGCCGACTCCGGCGAGCAACTATTCCCGTAAATCTCTCCGCGAACTAACACTCCACGAAACCGGTATCATGAGCCCTCCTTTGCAGTGGCGTAGGGAGGGCTTTTGAATTGGCGGCGCTTATATAGCATCAGACCTCTAGGAGAATTATGGATATCGGCATTGCCTTACTGATGACCCAACACGATTTCAACACTATCGACTTAGCCCGGCTTGTTGAGGAGCTGGGCTTCGAGTCACTGTGGGCGCCGGAGCATGGGATTATCCCGGTCGACTTCAAGGTAGACCCGCCTTTAGGGCGGCAGGGGGGGGTTCCTAGGTTCTACACCGAAGGCGGCATCAACCAGATCGTCGACCCGCTCATTTTCCTGGCCGGGGCGGCCACCGTCACCAAGAAGATCAAGCTGGGCACCGGTATTTGCTTGGTTCCCGAGCGCAACCCCATTCGACTGGCCAAAGAGGTGGCGACCCTGGACCAGATATCAGGGGGCCGTTTCTTGTTCGGCGTGGGCGCTGGTTGGCTAAGGGGCGAATCCGAGATCCTCGGCGTGGATTTCCCTCACCGCTGGAAGCAGACCCGGGAATACGTGAACGTGATGAAGGAACTGTGGACCACCGACATCACCGAGTACCACGGCGAATACATCGATTTTCCGCCGCTGGTGTGCTCCCCCAAGCCTGTGCAGAAACCCCATCAGCCGATCTTCGTGGGTGGC
>ERZ651768.1574-NODE-1574-length-16568-cov-3.317931_pt1 | contig 16568 bp, 13 predicted proteins | sample MGYA00514754_ERZ651768 | MGnify/ENA metagenome assembly ERZ651768
AGCGATCATCGCTTGCTCAAGAATCTATTAGCAAATTTCCCTGCCCGCGTGGCAGGCCGCCATCGCGGCGAGCAGCCGGATGGGGTAATATTGACAAAATCCCAACAAGGTCCCTATAATCTTTCTTTCCCATAATTTATAACATTAACAGGACGATCCGTGTCAAAAGAGAAAAAAATCCTAGCTGCTTTAACACGTCCCAAATCCGTCATTTTCCCGGCCAACTTGGGAGCGGTGGAAGCCATTCAAACCGGCTTTCCCAAATTGAACCGAACCGAAAGTGAGGGCAGTGTTTGCTGGCACGAAAAGGATGCTCCCAGTTTAGCTACCACCCGTGTCAAGGTCTACCCCACAGGCCACATGGTCTTTTACAATAATGAAGGAAGAAGATTCCTGTGCACCGACCCGCAGGGCACCCCCCTTCATGAAGCGGAATGGGGAAAGGACGAGGATTCCAACGAAACGGTCCTGCTTTCTGCGCGGGCCCAACTGGACTGCAAACAATGGATCGGCATTCTCCCTAAGGCCCGGACCTTCGAGAACCAGATCAATATCAAGGACCAGCCGGGCTGGGAAAATATGACTCTGGATTTTCTGCGGGAAAAAGCGGCGGAAGTCTGGAGGGTCCCCCTCTCGGAGGTGAAGTATTTCTACAGGGACCAAAACCTGGTTCCTCTGGGCGACGGCAAATACGACGTCCGCCTCACCAAGGATGGCCTGTATGCCCTGCCGAATAAAACGTTCGACCAGCCCATCTTCATCAGCTACATGTTTTCTTTAAACTGGGCGCGGCTGGAAACGATCCCCGTGGTGGAACTGTTTCAATCCACCCTGCCGGGAAGCGGAGGAGCCGTGTTCGAATTCATCTGGGGCCTGTATGAGGACCAGAGCCGCGAGGAAAAGCTCGGACCTTTAAGATACCGAGGTCTACCCACCTATCCTTCCGCCGCGGCGTTTAGAATTTTCTCGGCGTTTTTCACTCCCTCGGCTCCGGAGGGCGAAGAAGACATCCTGCGTCTATTCATGGACACCAACCGTTCCCATGAAGTTTTATGGTCGCATAAGCCCAACCCGCCCTGGCGCTTCTTCAACGAAGAGCACGGGGTGTGTGTCACGGTACAGGATCATTTTCTATATAAGGTCACGGTTTTCGACGACCCTGTTTCGACCCCGTTCATCAACCACGCTCACGGCGGCAAGCCCTCATGCCAGAGAGAGGTACAGGTTACCGTCAACTCCCTGATACTAGTCGACGGCGAACTCTCCAGGGAGCTACCGCTTGCTTTTGAATGGAGGGTCGCCCCCAACCCCACGCAGGCCCCCGTACGGCACACGTTTCCGTTCAACTGGGAATGGTTCTTCAATGGATTCCCCCCTGAGGTGGACCCTGTGAAATCGCTTTATACCGTCCCTTTTTATCCGGACGGCCGGTCCGAGATTGATGAGTCCGCTTTGCAACCTCTGGCCCTAGACCAGATTCTTTACTACATGGAAATGTCTCCGGCAATGCCCGCAAAACTGGAGAAACTCAACAAGGTTCTTATCCACACCTTCGACATGGTGACGGCGGGCTGCGTCGACTGTACCCGAGAACGGGAATACACGGTCCTTTTCAGCGATGCGGAACTGGCGCAGAAAAACGCCCGGCAGTTGTGGGACTACGCCGTCTCGCGCAACCAGCTCGACAACCTCAAGAAAGTTTCCTTCATGCCGGAAAAGGATCACTTGATGGACGCGTACAAGGAAAAATACGACATGGTCTTCAAATGGATTCCCCTGATGTATTACAAGGACAGAATCGCCTGCGAAGGGATTATAAAAGCAGTGGTGGACACCCTACTTCCGGATGGCATCCTGTTTCTGGCGGGTCCCCGGCCCATCAAGGGATTGTTCGAGTTCTACGGACTCGACTGTCTGTACTCCGATCCGGTCATGAACATGCCCTTTTTCCGCCAGCATCTTAAGATGTGTCCGGAGAACCTGATCAACGAAGAGCTCACCATTTTCATGGCGGAAAAAGTCATCAAGAAAAAAGAAACACCACCGACACCCAAAATTGACGAGCCCATAAAAATTCCCGATATCCCCATCCGCGATTTCTCCCGTCCCAACTAAAAATGGTGGTATATACCCGTTCCGCCACACAGGCAAGAAATTAGCTAATACCCATTGAGGTACCGATGATAGTTGGGGGCAATCTGTATCCTGTTAGGTCCAGCGTCACGCTGGCCTAATTGCCGTGGGGGCAAATGGCGAAGCCTTATAGCAATACCTTTAACTTTCTGACCGCGAGAGAAAGTTTTTCCCGTTTCCTCGCCACTTTGCGGGGCTACATCATGACTTCGGGGGCGAACTCGCGGTTGGATTCCTCCTGATTCTTGATATACAGATTAGGAAGGGCATTGGTGCCGTAGTGGGTGATGTAAAGAAAGACGTGCTCCCGTGCGTTGATCCTCAGGGCCCAGGGATCGAAATCGTCGCGGTAGAATTTCTCGTAGCGGGACATGGCCTCTTCGGTGGTCTGTCCCGATTCAGGCGTGTAATAAAAATCCAGTGCCAGGTCGTGTTCCGGATTCTCCTTGACGTGGATGTTGTACACGCTGGGATCCTGGAACACAGGAGCATGTTTGTAAAGGACAAAGAAATACATCTCGACGGAATGGACCTTATCCTGATTGTCCAGGAGGAAGTTGCGGGTGTCCCCGGCTTCTTCTTCGGTTTCGCTGGGGAAACCGTAGAACGCCATGACATGGCTCCATATCCCCACCCTCTTGGCTTGCTCCAGGTTGATGATGGCTGCGTCGATATTAGTGTCTTTCTTGACCAGCTTGATGACCCTTTCGTTGGCCGACTCCAGTCCGAAATAGAGTGAACGGCAGCCCGCTTCCGCAGCCTTATCCCAGATCTCCGGTTCCAACAGGCTGGCCTCGAACCGGATCAGCGTCGTCCAATAGATATTGAGTTTCCGCTCGATCATCATCGGTGGGAGCTTGACGAAGAGTGCCGGAGGAAACGATTCGTCGGTGAACAGGAAATGTTTGGCGTCGTATTTCTCTTTCAGCTGAGCGAGTTCATCGACGATCTGCTCGGCATGCTTGGCGCGGAACTGGTCGATATAGCCCGCGCCGTGGTCGCAGAACGTGCATTTGCCCCAGTAGCATCCACGCGTCCCGAGATAAGGAACCAGTTTTTCCGGTGAAAAATATTTTCCCCAGGGCAACCCGTCGAAATCTGGGATGGGAAGCTCGTTGACCCGCTCCTGGTAAAGTTCATTGGCCCTGATCTGCCTCGATTCTTCGTCCCGGTATGTGAGGTTGGGAACATCCGACATGGACCGCTTGCCGTCCAACGCTTCCACCAGCCACACCAGCGGATGCTCGCCTTCGTGCGAAATCATCGAATCGAATGCCCGGCCGAAAAACTTTTCCTTCTTGGGAAGTTCTTCCCGAAGCCGGGTGATGATGTTCCCCCCCACCGTCACATGGATGTCCGGGAAGGTTTCCTTGATCAGGGTGGAAAAGGTGGTTCCCGACATCAACTGCACCGGAGTTCCAATCGAAATACCGACCACATTCGGTTTTTCCTCCTCAATCGCAGGAACCACCAGCTGTCGGAACACATCGGCATAGACATTGACCTGGGTATCGTGGGGTACTTTCCATAAATCCTCCGACACCCAGGGGCGGTATACATTCAGATTACTTTCAATAGGATAAAAATTGATCGTCGCGGGAAAATAGGAAACGGAGATATATTCCATGACTTCCCGAAACGCGTTCAACCCCCATTCACACTTTTCAATTTCGTAAAATTCCGGTCCGCGCATAATTTCCTTGGCACGCTCGACTTTTTTGACATGGTGCTCGAAGTCGATATACGTGTAGTTTTTGAGCATCGCGCGCAACTGTTTGTCCTCATCCTTCATATCCCCCATGCGGGTTTTTTCGCGGAACATCTTCAACTGCTCCTCGATGCGGTCACGGATGAATTCCAGGAACTTGCGGGTGAAGAAATGGTCGTACATCTCGACGTTGATGTCCTTTTGCACGACCTCGATCCCGTTCTGCCGCAGCACTGCCGTCAGGCTCGGAAGAGCCAGGTAAGGCGCCGTCGGCACCCACTCGGGAGGAAATAACAACATGACCTTTTTCATTATTCAGGCCTGTACTTTTAAGGATTTATGATTTTAAAAGGAACCGTTCATCAACGTCCTTAGTATCCGATGCGGGTATGCTATCATAACGGGGTCGGGCTAAAAACGCTCACCGGGTAAAATCGCAGACTCCGGCAAATCCCTTCACGCCCAAACGCTCCCGCGCCCCGTTTCAAAAAGCCCGGACACCCGATAACATCCAGATTTCTGTTGGGATTCATTTAAGGATAATGATATCATTAAACCATTAAAAAACCCTTAATCACAGGCGGCACAGGCTTCGTAGGCACGCGTCCCAACTTTGGAAGCTCCCCCCTGGGAAAATTAATATTCTTGCTTAAGAAGGAGTTCAAGAACACGATATGGCAGACCCACAAGAACCCGATGTAGAAACCATGGCCAAAATTCTTCTCGATGAGGCAAATTTGGCATTCTGTGAAACTGCCGAACGTAAGGACGAGGCGGGAAGCAGGACCGCGGACGGCTCGGTCTGGGATGAAGGCCGGATGGAAGGCGAATTCGACCAGGCAGACTACGACAAAATTCTCGAGTTGCAGTTAAAGACCGCAAAAATCTGCGACGAACACCCGGACCTTGAAAGCAAAACCGAAGAGATGTTTCGGTCCATCACCTCCGACAATGCGGAAGAAATATTCAAACAACTCAAGGAAGACCCTAATATTTTTGAGTTGTCCAAAATCGCAGTGATTATTTTCATCCTCCGTTACCCGACTGTTCAGTCCTTCGTCAACAAGGGGCACCCCCTCGTCCTAGCGATGGATGAATACATGCTGGAAAACGCCGACTCGCAGAACTGGCACGACTATAATTTCATTGCCCAAAAATTCACCGGGACCTGAACATGCAGTTCCGTTACAAAATTGCGAAAAAAACGTTCAAGAACAAAAAAATTCCTCCTAAGAAGGAATCGTACGACGAGTTCATCTCCCCCGACCAGAGGGGTAACCACTCCTCCGCCGATGTCAGCCCGCTGAGTCTCGACCGGGAAACGTCCACCCGGGAACCACCCAAAGCCGAACCGATGGAAATGTCCCGTAGGGGGTTTTTCTCTTTCGGCAAGCTGGAGGAATTCGCCGATAAAATCGGGGAAGAGGAAGCCAAAATAAAGAAAAAGAAATCCTCCGAAAAAGAGGATCAGGAAATCGCCTCGGGGGATGACCTGGCCGTTGAGGAACCTGCCGCGGAAGAATCGGAACAAACCGTTGAGATTTTAGACCCGGCCCCTGTAGAAAAAAAGGGGGTTTTCAAGAGGATGGTGGACCGGTTCCGTCCGGGTTCCGAACCGGAACCGGAAACGAGCAAAAATGTCCCCAAAGACGAACAGGAACCCCCACCTAAAGTCCCGGTTGCTGAAGAACCAGAAACGGTTGAAGTCGTTGCGGAAGAGGAGGAACCGAACCCCGAGGACGATCCGGAGTACGACCGGAGAAACCTGCTCCGCCAGGGTATTCACTTTTTCGCCAAGCCCGCGGTGGATTCCGTCCAGAAAAAAATTGATAAGGTTAACGATGCGGTCGACAAGATCACTAAGCGCGTCCCTTTGATCCGCCCGCCGGGGGCTGTTTCGGAGCAGAAGTTCCTTCAGGCTTGTACGCGGTGCGACGAATGCGTCAACGCCTGCCCGAAAGACGCGATCGTCAAGGCTCCCAAGAAAATGGGATTTTTAATAATGGGAATTAAGGTAATAGTGCCTGCAAACATCTTTTCAGTATTTATTTTCCAATCTGCACGTTGTAACCGGGAATCATATCCAACCTTAGCATTGGAATTTAAAATGGTTTTCAACCATTTTAAGTAGGGGTTCCTAGAAATATGTAGAATAGTATATAGGCTACTGTCTACCTGCTCCCTTACTTGGACTGTATAACGACCATCAACAAATATTGCTGCTTTATCCTGTGTAATGATTGCTAGTCCTGCGGAACCGGTAAATCCGGTTGCCCAGGCTAAGCGTTCATTTTCCGGGGGAATATATTCAGAGAGATATTCATCTTCATGGGGGATAATGATTGCATCCAGTCGGTTTTCTTTCAGCCATATACGGATGCTGTTCACACGTTTTGGGATGTCATTCATAATACCTTCTCAATTGCATCATATCAAAATTTACATCATTATCTAAGTATTTATTTTAGTATTTTGTTATCTCATGGACTGCATTAACCGCATTAGCTCCATGAAGCCCTCCGCCAGGATGCGTTCCTGGCCCACAGAGAAAGAGATTTTTAATTGGGGTACTGTACTGTGCAGAACTTATATTAGGTCGCATGAAGAAAAACTGATCCAATGTCATTTCTCCATGATTCAAATTTCCTTCAGTTAATCCGAATTGGCTTTCTAAATCCACCGGAGAAAGTACGGATGAAGATTCAATCGTGGATGAAAAACCGGGACAATAATCTTCTAAAACATGAACCACATTATTTTTCATTTGTTCTTTCAATTCTTCAGTCCAATTCATTTCCCTTAAATGATAGGGGGCATATTGCACCGTGGCGGATAACACATGTTTTCCATTTGGTGCAAAGTCCGGATTAAGTATAGATGGTATGTTGAATTCAACATACGGGTTTTCTCCAAGCCGTCCATATTTCACTGAATCAGACGTCCGTTCCAAATATTCAATAGAATGACTGGCGGAAAAAACGGTACCCATTTGATCTTCAGAAATACCATTTATTTTTGGCAAATTATTTAGAGCAAAATGGATTCTCGCTGAACTGCCACGATATTTAATATTTCGCAGCTGTGTGGCAAAGGAAGGATTCAGTTTTGATGGTCCCACCAAATTTATAAAGGTGTTATTGGGGTCCAATCCGGATACGATTTGGTCTGCTTGAATTGATTCACCACTTTCAAATGATACGCCGCTACAAATTCCATTTTCTACATTGATGCATGTTACTTTTGAACTGTTCCTGATTTCCACATTGGCAGATTTGGCTGATAATTTTACAGCATTGGTTAATTCTCCTGTTCCGCCTTTTACGAAATGGGCGTTATGAAACACACCATTACCTTGGACATGCTGATGCAAAAGATTGAGCCCTGTGGTTGCAGCAAAAGGGCCAAATGAAAGATGGTGAATTCCCGCTGTAGAAATAGCAGCGCGAAGCAATTCATTTTCGAACCATTCGTCCACCAGTTCCGGCATCATCATGGGAGCTACCCGCATAAAATCCACCAAACCCCGGGTGCCGTGTTTCCGGATGGGGGATAGCATGGAGCGCATGGAGAAAGCTTCTTTTAGTCCAATATTGGGCAATTTGGGCGGTGTTAATTCATAGAGTTTTTCTAAAAAGTGGGTCAAATTATCAATGTATTCCGTGAATGCTATCCACACCTTCGCATCTTTTTCCGAATGGTTGGCAATGGACCCTACCGTCTCGTTTGGATCACGATGAAATACAATATGCTGGCCTTGAGTGTCCAATGCAATTCGGACTATATCGGGCGAATGAAGCTCCAATCCATGAGACTCAAGATTCAATTGTTTCATGACTCTTGGATCTATCCATTTTACCGTATCATTGATTACATTACATTGAAATCCTGATGCGAATTCTGTGGTTGATGCCATGCCGCCAACTTGATCTCTTGCTTCAAGGACGACGACCTTTTTCCCGGCTTTCCCCAGTATGGATGCAGTGACCAAACTATTTACCCCACCGCCAACAACGATTACATCAAACAGGCTCACGACCAATTCTCCAAAATCTTTGTTGCCGCCATTTCACCTGGGGAACCAGTAATTCCACCGCCGGGATGTGTCCCCGAACCACATTGAAAATAATTTTTAATTGGTGTTGTGTAATCCGCCCATTTTACAGCAGGACGCATGGCGAACAATTGCTGAAGTGTCAATTCACCATGGAAGATATTGCCTTCCGTCAAGCCAAATGTGGATTCCAGATCAGCCGGCGTAAGCACCTGTCGATGTAAAATAATATCTTTTATATTGGGAGCATAGTTGGCGATGGTATTAATGACAGCATCACCGAATGCTTCACGTTTCTGGTCGTTCCAGCCCCCTTTGATATCGTAAGGGGCATACTGGACAAAACAGGACATGACATGTTTCCCCGGTGGTGCCATATCCGGATCTATAACCGACGGCAAAATAATATCCATATACGGTTCTTGAGAAAAATCTCCATATTTGGCATCATCATAAGCCCGCTCTAAATGATCATAGCTTGGGCTAATCGAAATCGCCCCACGGAGATGATGGCCTTCGCCCGGGAGACATGTGAAATTCGGTAAGCCACCCAAGGCCAGGTTCACTTTTCCCGATGAGCCGCGAATGCGGAAGTTTTTAATATCGGTCACAAAATCAGAAGGCAGGTCACCTTCATCCACCATTTTTAAAAAGGTTAGTTTTGGATCCAAACCGGAAATAACAATATCAGAACTGTATTCATCTCCATTTTCCAGAGACACGCCCACAGCGCGACCATTTTTAACGATGACTTTTTCCACCGATGCTTCCGTCATGATCTTGGCACCGAAATGTTCTGCGGAACGGGCGATGGCCATACTTACTGCGCCGGTGCCGCCACGCTGGAATCCCCAGGAGCGGAAGGCGCCATCAATATCGCCCATGTAGTGGTGGAGCATCACATAGGCAGAGCCGGGGGACCGTGGTCCCATGAAGGTGCCGATGATCCCGCTGGCAGACATGGACGCTTTCAACGGTTCGAACTCGAACCACTCGTCCAAAAAATCCGCCGAACTCATGGTCATAAGTTTAGTCAAATATTCAAATTGTTCACTGCTTAAGGATTTAAAATGATCCAATAATTTTTTCATTGCGCCCATGTCAGACAGGCTGGGGCGAATGGCGTTGGGGGCCACTGTTTCTAAAATGGGTCGCACAGCCATTCCGATTTGACCCATTAGAGGCCCAAAACGCATATATGCTTCTGCATCACGTAAAGAATGTCTAGCGATCTCTCGATAGGTTTGATCACTATCTGCGGTTCGAAGTAAATAATCATTTTCTAATGGTGTGAAAGTGTTTTCTAGTGGAAGAAGCTCTAGCCCAAATTTTGGGAGCATAAGTTCTCTTATCACATTTGCTTTCATTAGGCTTACTACGTATGAACATACTGAAAACTTAAATCCTGGAAATACTTCTTCAGTAACTGCAGCGCCACCAAGCACATATCGTCTCTCTAGTACTAGAACCTTTTTTCCAGCACGTCCTAAATATGCTGCTGCGGTTAAACCATTATGGCCGCCTCCAATTACAATAGCATCATATTTTTTCAAGCTGGACATGAACGTTTTCTTTCTGGATCAAAAAAAGGTGTATTAACAACGCAAGCAGGTGTTAGCTTTTTGAAATGCTCTACCTTTAATTCAAAATCCAAGACAGTTCCATTGTTTGAGTATCCGTGTTTTACGTGGGCTAATGCAATATATCTTTTTAGTATAGGTGACCAAGTACCGCTGGTTGCATAACCTACTTGCTCTGAGTTATAATATAAAGGAGTGCTGGTCCGCCATGCGGTGGAAGGGAGTCCTGGTGACAGTCCAACATTTCGATAATGATTTTCAAGGTCATCCCATTCAATCTCAATACCTACAAATTCCCATTCTGATCCGCGGTCTAATTCTCTCTTCAAAGCATTTTTGCCGATAAAATCATTTTTTTTCATTTTAATTGCCCATCCTAGTCCCAATTCAAAAGGAGAAGACTTACGAGATTCAATAACAGCATGGCGAGATGAAATGTAATCTACATCTAGAAGGATTAATCCTGCTTCTATACGGGCAATGTCTAAAGCGTGGAGCCCCGTAGGGGTTATACCATAGGGCCTTCCTTTTTCTAACAATAGATCCCAAATCGACAAAGCATGTTTTGGATCCATCCATATCTCATATCCAAGGTCACCAGTATATCCGGTGCGTGAGATAGATACCGGGATACCATTAAAATTTGTGTCCATCATCCAGAAAAACTTTAGCCCATTAATTGTATTTTCTGAAATAATGTTTAGGATTTCTCTGGAGTTTGGCCCTTGAAGTGCAAGCGCGGCTGTTGTTTCAGAATCATCAAGTATTTTAACCTCCATACCTGAAGCAATGTGATTAATCCAATCGAGATTAGGCTCAGCACTGGTAATTCTGAATTTATATTCTGTTAGCCTTTGGACAGTTCCATCGTCTATTACTTTCCCATTTTCATCACACCAAGGGGTGTACATAACCTGCCCGATTTTACATATTTTTATATTTCGTGTAACCAACCTGTCTAAAAGAGCTAAAGCATCTGAACCCTCAATTAGATATTTCTTTAGAGGAGTAATATCTAATAATGCCGCTTTGGTACGGATCGCAAAATACTCATTCTCATGTGTCAGCTCATAATTTGTAGCTGACAGGTAACCAGACCATCTGCGCCACTCTTGAGACTCATTCAATTGTGATGTTCTCTCGAAAAACGGTGAGAGTTTAAGCTGGGTATTAGCTGTAAACTGATTATAGTAGCTCATTATATTGATCTTACAAATGGACGCGTTAAGCATGTCGGTCCACCGGCACCTTTTATTGAAATCTCAGCACCATCATAGGTATAAACCTCTATTTCTTTTTTTTCAAGTAATTGTTTTGTTATCAAGTTTCCATTTATCATAATTACTTTGCGTGGGGCTACTGCCAACACATTGCATCCCATAGATTCATATTCTTCATCTGGGACATCTATTAATTCTATATTTCGATCGAGAAGATATTTTCGAAATGGTACCGGAAGCAACCTGGAATAAACTAGAAAAATATTATGATCAATAGGGCTAATATTACTCATTAGGTGTAAACAGTCTTCAGGGCCGCTCCAGTGTGGAATTGGTACACTGATAACATTTTCCACTTGGTCTGATAATAAATGTTTTAACTGTTTTATCCCTTCTTTATTAGTTCGGTATCCCTCACCAACTGCAATAGTTTTTTCGTCAATCCACACAACATCTCCACCTTCTAACGTTCCAGGTGCTTTTATTCTTCCGAGTATCGGCATTTGGATTGATTTAAAATAGTCTTCCATAGTATTAGGCTCTGCCAATCTAGCTTTTTTACCCATATTGCAAAGTATAACACCATTATTTGATACAACACATGGATCGTGAGTATATATAGAATCAATAGAAGTAGAATTATCTTTTGGTAGAAAATGTAGTTCGATATCAAATGATATTAATAGGCCAACAAACTTATCATAATCAGAGATGGCTTTATTGAAATTTGGTGCTTCAAAATAATTGAGCCTTGAGAACTGCTTATTAATTGTATCTTGATCTTTGAAAGCGTCCTTTGGATGTTTTAAAATAATTTTCTTTATTGGATTAACCATATTATGGCAACTATAAGCCATACTTATTTTTTGATAATCGCCCACAATTATTTTATTATTTTTAAATACCTATTTTTTGAATCTTCAATAAACTGCAACAGTTCTATTCTTCTCTGAATAATTTCAAACATTATTGTTCTTTTTTTATAAAAAATAGATAAAAACTTAACATGCTGTTTGTATTTCTTTATGTTTTTACTGTAATACAGTGCAAAGTTGCCAGAAAGAATAAGGCTGAGGGAAAATAAGATTATGATGACAGGATTTTGTGTTATCTGCCAAATAAATATTATTTCAATTGTATAATAAAAAATAAAAAAAATAAAACCATATACAAGCTTCCAGCTTGCTTCCTCAGATTGGTCTTTTTTAGTAATTTTTATTAAAAGCCTTGGTAGAATATAGGGAAGATAATTTGTAATGATTCCCCAAACAAACAAGGGCGATCCCAGAATAAGGAATATGATTGTTTTTGTTTTCGCCCATTTTCTTTTTTCCTGCCTAACTGGATCTAGGAATTCATCTCTGATGTCCAATTTTTTTAAAAGGTTTATGTAGTTGTTTAGTTTTTTACGAAATTGAATAACTAGAGAAGGCTCATTGTCCTTATACCATTGGACTGCATTTGTTAATATTTTTGTAGTAATAAAGTCATCATTTTTATTATCAATCTTCATCCCAAGTTCCGTCATTAGTTCCATTTTGTATATTAGTTCTAATCCTTGGACAATGTCTTCAAGCTCATCTGTTTGAATATAATTTGTTAGTTTATTTAATGAGCTCTCAATGATTGAGGTTACTTTTTTTACAGTATCTATTTTATTTTTTTTATATTCTTTTTCAAACTTACTAAGCTCTATAGGGTCGCCAAAACGGATCATGATATTGCTACGGAATCGGACTTGGTCTGAGTAGCTCAAACCAATTGGAATGATAACAATATTTAAATCAAAATTATTCTTTAATTCTGCTTCTAAACCGATTCTTGCTGCACCTGTCTTTATTTTTTCTAAAATACGCTTTCCTATAGATACACCTTCAGGAAAAATCAAAAACGATCCATTATTTTCAAGTATTTCATATCCTCTATTAAAGGAATCTAAATTTTTCCCCATATTTTGTTTATCATCAATTTTCCTATAAACAGGCACAAGATTAAGCCTGGTCAAGATACGTTTTTTTAATGGCGAATTGAAAAGTGTGCTTTTTGCAAAAAAATATAAGACCCTTGGGCAGTATGAACCTATGATTAGAGGATCCATAAAAAAATTTGGATGGTTTGCAACAAAGATTATAGGACCTGAGGCAGGAACTATCTGTTTGTTTTGTATTGAGATTTGATTAAAAAATAACTTTATTGCTAATACAGAAACCTTATGTATTAGGGAATAAAGCACTAAGTGTTAGTTTAATTTTACCATGGTAGAGTATCTAGATCAACATTTCCACCTGTAAGAATTAGGCCCACCTTTTTTTTATAAAATTGATCATTATTTATTAATAGTGCAGCTAATACGATTGAGCATGATGGCTCTATAATAATTTTTAATCTTTGCCATATCATGCGCATGGATTGAACTATCATTTCTTCCGATACAAGCATAATCCCATCTACAAGTTTTTGAATAATTGGGAAAGTTATCGTTCCTACTTGTGCTCGTAACCCATCAGCAATCGTATCTGTTGTTTGATTGGGTACAATTTTTTTTCTTTTTATTGATCGATAGGTATCATCCGCATTTTTCGGTTCGGCCCCGTATACTTTTAATTTTGGGTTAATACTTTTTGCCGATAACAATGTACCGGATAGTAGTCCTCCTCCACTTACTGGGGCGATGATAACATCAAGATCAGGTATTGATTCTAGAAGCTCTTTGGCGGCTGTTCCCTGACCGGCAATAATTTTTTCATCGTTATAAGGGTGGACAATTGTAGAACCAGTTTCTTGCACCATTGTCTTTAGCATATTCTCTCTAGCTTTAATATTTGGTTCACAGAATATAATTTCTCCACCATATCTCTGTACATTGTCTATTTTGACTTTAGGAGTATTATTTGGCATTATTACTTTTACATTTGCACCCAGCCTTGTTGCGGCCAATGCTACTGCAGCCCCATGATTTCCTGATGATGTGGTGATAACACCGTTCGTTAATTGTTGTTTTGAAAGTTGTAGAATAGTGTTTGTTGCGCCTCGGATTTTAAAGGAACCAGTCTTTTGAAAGTTATCGCATTTAAAAAATAAATTAGTATTAGTCTCCTTGTTAATATTCTCGCATGTAAGTATTGGCGTATTATGAATAAAATTTGAAATTCTATTATGGGCAGATTCAATATGATTAAAGTTTACCATAAGAAGAAGTTAATATTAAATAATGAGTTTATTTTATACGTAAGAAATCATTTATAATAAATATCTAATATGAAAGAAATAGCTATGAATAGTAAAAAGTCTTTACACATGAGTAATACAGAATTTAGAAAGTACGGGCATGCGGTTATTGATTGGATTGCAGATTATTATGATAATGTTGAAAAGTATTCGGTTAAGTCACAAGCTAAGCCCGGTGATATCAGAGCAAGCCTTGAAAAAAACCCTCCTGATTCAGGTGAGCCAATGGATAATATATTAGAAGATATTGATAGTTTAATAATGCCAGGTATAACTCACTGGCAGTCTCCTATGTTTTTTGGGTATTTTCCTATAAATACCAGCGGACCTTCAATTCTTGCTGATCTTATTTCAAGTGGTCTGGGCATTAATGGTATGTTATGGGAAACTAGTCCAGCTTGTACGGAGCTGGAAACACATGTTCTTGATTGGTTAGCTGTTATGTTAAATCTTCCAGATCATTTTATGTTCCAAAATGGTGGGGGAGGAGTAATACAAGACACTGCATCAAGTGCATCATTATGTGCTATGATTGCAGCGCGAGAGAAAAAGAATAATGGTAATTCAAATCTTTTTGGATGCAGAGAACGTCTCATAGCATATGTTTCTTCACAAACTCATTCTTCAGTTGAAAAAGCAGCTATGGTTGCAGGAATTGGGTCAAAAAATGTAAGGCTTATAGATGTTAACAATGATTTTTCTATGAATATTTCCAGCTTGAAAAAACAAATTATCAAGGATGCTAAAGATGGTTATATCCCTTTTTTTGTTTGTGCTACAATTGGAACCACATCTAGTAATGCAATTGACTCAGTGTATGAGATAGGTAAAATCTGTGATAAATATAAATTATGGGTGCATGTCGATGCAGCGATGGCTGGTACTGCTACTTTATGCCCTGAATATCAGTATATGCATAAAGGTCTAGAATATGCAGACAGTTATACATTTAATCCCCACAAATGGATGCTAACAAACTTTGATTGTTCCTGTTTGTTTATTAAAAATCGTGATGAACTAATCAGTGCTTTACGTATTATGCCTGAATACCTCAATAATCAATCTTCTAAATCAGGTGAAGTAATAGACTATCGTGACTGGCAAATACCTCTTGGAAGGAGGTTTAGGTCACTTAAGTTATGGACTGTAATTCGATATTATGGAATCGAAGGATTACAAAATTATGTACGTCACCATATAAATATTGCTCAACAGTTTTTATCCTGGGTAAAAAGTGATGAAAGATTCGAAATAATGGCTCCAGCCCCTTTGAACCTGATTTGCTTTAGGGCGAAGGGAAGTGATAAACTAAATAAGGACTTGTTAAACTATATAAATAATTCTGGTGAAATATATATCACACATACAAGGCTTAATGATTTGTTTACGCTTCGACTTTGTGTAGGACAAACTCATACTGATGTGAACCATGTTAAAGAGGCTTGGGGATTGATTAAAAGTGGTTTAGAAAAAATAAAAGGCTAATTTAAAAAAAACATATTATTGTGTTATGTTACCTTCAATGCATACAGTTTTAAAACCGCCTCTAATATTATAAATGGTAGTAATCTGTATTTTTTTTGTTTTCAGAATTGCGCTAAGGTCATCATAAATTCGTTTTGTAACCGCCTCTTGGTATATGCCTACATTTCGGAAACTAATGAAGTAATATTTTAGAGATTTTAATTCAACGCATTTTCCACCAGTAGGAAAATATTCAATTTTTATTTTTGCAATATCAGGAAGACCACTAAAAGGACATACCGCGCTAAACTCATTTGTCTCCGTTTTGATATACTGATTAGGAGAATCAAAATCAAAAGTTTCAAGGTGTTTTGAATCTATCTTGGACATGTCTTCAAATTGAAAAAGTTTACCTTCAGCTTTTGCCATTTTTTCTTCCTCTATAGATACACCCAGTTGAGTCTGTTTCTTTTATTTCAATTTCACAAATATTAGGTATTGATGATTCAATTTTATCCCATATCCAGATGCAAATATTTTCACTAGTTGGATTACTAAGGCCTTCTATTTTATTTAAAAATGAATGATCTAATATTTTTTTTATGGGGTTAAATGCGTTTTCAATTTCTTGGAAGTCAGTGACAAACCCAGTGTGCTTATCTAATTGCCCTTTTACGCTAATTATTATTTTAAAAGAATGTCCATGTAATTGATAGCAAGGATGCGTTTCAGGAACATTAGGTAATGACCTGGCAGACTCAACATTAAATTTTTTATAAACAATCATACTTTAAATTTAAGGGAATCCTAATATTTTATGTGTCTGTAAACTAAGTTTCCATTGCGAATTTTTTTTTATGAACTCTTTTGACATTCTTTCGTTCTTGTCATAGTTAGTCCCATCCATTGGTTGGATAAAAAAATGATCAAAATTAAATTTTTCAAATTGTAGTGGATCAAAATTTATTTGAGGGTATACAAATTTTAATTCATTCCCAGTTTTTAATACCAGATCAGTATTGCTTTTTGGACTAACACAGATCCAGTCAATCTTCTCAGGTGGTAGGCATGTTCCGTTAGTCTCAATTGCAACTTTAAATCCATTATTATGCATTTTATCTACAAATTGTTGATCAAGCTGGAGAAGTGGCTCGCCGCCAGTACAAACTATAAAAGGATTATCT
>ERZ651768.1575-NODE-1575-length-16562-cov-23.538975_pt1 | contig 16562 bp, 17 predicted proteins | sample MGYA00514754_ERZ651768 | MGnify/ENA metagenome assembly ERZ651768
TTATGAAAGTGATTAAATTATTGTCAAATTTCAAATTAATAGTTGGCCCAATAGTTATTATGATATTTTTGGAACTGGCTTTCCCTTATTTTTTGCATAAAATCCCTCTTTATTTACACGCCGCTATTGATTCCGGTTTATTGGGTTTGGCTCAAACCTCAAAACGATCATTAATCCCAGATGATTATATTCTTATCTTAGGTGATTCAAATGCTGCTGGTTTAGGAGAGTGGTTTAATGAATCCCTTAAAGATAGGCGCAATCTTTGGCCAGACTTTCATACTGCTCATATTTTGCATAATAAGTTAAATGTTGATGTAATTAGCTTTGGAGGAGCAGGGGCAGGAAACTTGATGAACTTGGTATTTTCGCCCATAACCCAATTTAAGTATATTAATTCTTTTGGCCCCTACAATCTAAAAAAACCAAAACGAATTCTAGTAATTTTTGATGAGGGGAATGACATCTCAGATAATATAAAAGAGTTATTTAGACTATATTTAAATAAATTTGATAAAGATCGAATCTATGATCAAAGTTATTTTAAATTATTTTTAGATGATGTGTTTCAAAATCAAAACCCCTATAAAACTTCAACCTCTTTTTTGAAGCGATTGCTTTTTTCTAGATTTTTATACAAAGGTATAGATGACTTATTTTATGAGAATAAATATGAGGAGAATCATCAAAGAGTTTTAAATAAAACAAAGATACATAAATTTAAAGCAAATGAAGCTTCTCGTTACCCAAGAGGTTACTTTAAAAATATTGCTCTTGTTGGATCTGAAAAATGGGTGTTTAGTAATAAAAATTTCCGACCACCAATTGATGTAATTGAAGATGATATAAAATTAGGAATTTATGTTTTTGAGCAATCTCTCTTATATGCTAGTGAATTTTTCAAAGGTTCAAAAATTGATATTGTTTTTTTGCCTTCGGTTACATCCTCATATCAGTTATTAACTTTAGTTGAGGAGTATGAGGATAGTGGTTCGGGTTTGAATCGACTGGAATCAAATAATTCATACTTAGCAAAAATCAAAAAAAGTGGGATATTTTTGTTGAATGAAATTAAAAAAATTGCAGAAAAACACGGGTTTGGTTTTATAGATGTCGGGCCGGATGTCAGAAGCGCATCAAAATCTCAAATTATTCATGGAATGGTGGATCAAAATCATTTCAATAAAACAGGATACCATGTGTTTTCTGACTCAATAATTAATCAGAGTGACAATTTAAAGCAATTTATTCAATGAAATAAATGTAATTTTTTCGATTACAAATAAAGCCGCCTCATTTAAAACGATTTAAGCTGGAATATTTAAAGCTATTCAATAGAGACTTTTCTTTTATAAAAAAACACTAATAGGTTCTTGAAAAAATTTCAGAGAGATCCTTTTGTTATCGATTACATGCAATTTGTAAATTTGATAAACCGAGAACATGCCCCGGGGGGACATTTCTTCAAATACAATTTTCATTTATCGGCTGAATACTTAGACAAAAAGTCACCAGAGGAAGCTATTGCGCGTCATGTGGAATTTTATTATCTTGCACCTTTATTAGCGCGTTCCATTTTTTCAAAAACCGCATCGTATTTAAAAAATAGACAAGAACCGGGCCTAGCCAATAAAATTATCAATAAAACCCGACAGCTAATCACGCAAAATGGTCTTAACTCACTTTCCTGATAACCCTTAAAGGAAAGACTCACCTCCAACCTACATTTATTGCTTATGGTTGTATCTTTCCTTTAATCGACATAATCCAGCAGCAATGCTTCCGAGGATACAATGGGTCAAAGCTGAGATAGCCCCTGGAACAGTTGCCAAGGTGAAATCAGGAAAGTTGCTTCTAGCAAGTTCTGTGGCTAAACCAGAATTTTGCATCCCCACCTCGATAGATACCGTTTGAGAATTTTTTTCACTAAACTTAAGCCATTTTGATAAAAAATACCCAAGAATAAACCCCAGTGTATGCAGCGCGACAATCACGATAATGAGGGTAGGTCCTGTAGATATAATTTCTTCTTTTTTAACTGCGAGAATAAAATCTACAATAAACACGATTGACATCACGGCAATGAAAGGTGTGTAAGGGTTAATTATTTTGACCCATTCCTTAAAAAAATGATTCAGCAGCGCTCCAGCAGTCACTGGCAGTATGACTACCTTAAACGTGTTTATCAGGAGTCCTATGGTGTCTACTTGAATTACTGCTCCCATCAAGTGTTGTGAAATAAATTCGATCATCAGGGTGGTCAGTAGTGGCGTCATGATAACAGCGGCAAGGGTTGAAACTGCCGTAAGGCTTACAGAAAGAGCGATATTACTTCTTGCTATGAAACAAACAACATTAGATGCGGTTCCTCCAGGGCAGCAAGCCACTAGTACGACTCCGATGACATAGTCCATGGGTAGATGTAGAAGTTTCGCTAGGGTGAAACCTAAAAGAGGCATGATGGTGTACTGTAGTCCCACTCCAAGGGCGATGGATCTCGGGATTTGGATAACTCGCAGGAAGTCATCTAGGCTTAGTGTCAACCCCATGCTCAGCATGATGATGCCAAGGAAAAGAGGAATCCATGTAGGTTGAAACCATGTGGCCGTGGCAGGATTCCAGAGAGCAAGACAAGCGCCTCCGATAACCCAGACCGGAAAAAAATTTGCCAGTGTGGTGAAAAAAATTTCGATACGATTCACAATTTAGGTTTTTGCGCAATAATACTGGAGAAGGCCTCTTTGCCATCATCGTATGCCTGATAGCGAATAACTTTAAAGTCTTTGAAGATTTCGAGGAGTTCGTTATGTTTTAGGAGATATTTTTTTTTGAAACGGGAATACTTTAGGTAGTCAGTATTGAAGGTTTCGATCAAAGCCATGCCACCAGGTTTAAGTGAACCCTTTATTTGGTCAAATAAATCTCTTTGCATATAATAGGTGCAAACAATTACATCATAAGAGTTTTTCTCGAGTTGATAATTTTCTAGGTCAACCACTCGAGTTTGAATTGTGACGTTGTGGTGTTTTGCAAGTTGATGTGCCTTGTTGAGGCCTATTGGAGAAATATCAAGTCCCAGCACATCAAACCCTTGGGTTGCTAGGTAAACCCCGTTACGACCTTCACCCATTGCCAAATCGAGTGCTTTATTTTTAGGAAGTAGGTTTATGTTGTCCTTTAAGAATGGGATTGGTTTGGTGCCATAAAGAAATTCTTCCATGTTGTAATACTTATCCCAGCGATTCTGATCATTTGGGGCTGCTGAGACAACCATCGGTATGACGGCACTTAAAATCACTAGAAAAAATAAGTTAAGGTTTTTATACAAGATTCTTGAGTGAAAAAACATCGAGGAGGGACTCCTTAGATTAAGATAATTTAATTCTATTCGAAGACGCGGACCTGTCAAGGTGAATTCCGATTTACACGCTTTGTTGGGCATTGTAGAATTGTATTAATCGATAAAAATGACATGAATCAATGACGAATTTTTTAAGGAGGATAGTGATGCAATTGGGTTCGCGTTTTCTAGTGATCTTAATCGGTTGGTTGACAGTTCCCGCGTTTTTGGTTGGTATGGTATCGATTGTCAATGCTGAAACCAATAAGATGAAGCCTGATAAAATTTCCTCTGATCAAAGGTATGCAAGGTTTTTGGATGGCACTACCCTTGACAAGAGGAATGGTTTGATGTGGATGAGTAACGATTACTGGCAAATGGAACATAAATGGGTCAACTGGTATACCGCGAAGGAATATGTTCAACGGATGAATAATAAAAGATTTGCGGGATACAATGATTGGCGCCTGCCATCAGTCGAAGAGGCTAGTTTGCTTTACGAAAGACGCAAGCGGAATACAGACAAGGATGGCGATAAGATTTTTATCGATAGTATTTTCCCAAAAGGGTCTGGTTGGAGTACTTGGACTAGCGAGCACAAACAAAATAAAGCTCTTCTCGTTTCTTTTAAGGATGAAGGGGGAAAATCTTTTCAAGACAAGGTTACAGCAACTGACGCATTTTTGAGACTTGTTCGCCATGTGACGCCATAACTGTTTTAACTGTCTATAGGGGCACTGTGTTCGCAGTTCATCGTAGAGGCATGTTTTGAAAATTCTGAAATTTTTTGCGGTGTGTAAAAGAGGGTGGGATGAATTGTTACCAAAAGGATGATAAGTAAACCAACAATGTCGAGATATAGGGTCGTATTATTTTTTGGAATTCTGATATTGCTAACTTTTCCTTCAGCTTCAATAAAAGCATTTCACAAGGATATTTATTATCCTAGAGCTCCGGAGGCGCTTCTTGAAATTCTTCAGGATATGGATAACCCGTTTTCTCCAACGAGAAAAAATATTGAAGAGGGCAGTAAAGTTTACTTTGGGAAAGGTTTGTGTGTGAAATGCCATGGTGTAAACGGAAAAGGACTAGAAGTTTCGGGTCACCCTCCACGCAACTTTACTGATCCCAAATGGCAGGATGTTCGGACCGACGGCGAAATGATGTGGGTGCTAAAAAATGGGAGTCCGGGTACCAGCATGCCGATTAGAGTTGGGAGGGGAATCAGCGAGGAAGAAGCTTGGAAGGTGATTCTTTTTATCAGAACCTTTGCCGGAGTCTAACGAGATTTGGTCATGATAACTTTGTAATTTATGATGGGACTTTTAGATTAGCGTTACATCTTAAACCATAGATTGTCTTGAATTATCTTTTTTAAGGAGTGAGTGAAATGGCAGGTACAATACTTAAAATAAAATGGTTGACGATATTTATGTTTTTGGGAGCTGTTTTTTCTGCGTTGATTACTTCCCCTATGACTACCAACGCTGCTTCTCAGAAGTCCTATAAACTAAAAATTCCGTTAGGGTTGGATGAGGAAGCTTTTAAAGTTCCACAAGATAATCCGATGACTAGAGAAAAAATTGAACTGGGTCGCCTGCTTTTCTTCGACAAGCGTCTTTCAGCTAATAATACAATCGCATGTGCGAGTTGCCATATCCCAGAACTAGCATTTACGGATGGGCAATCGGTCTCTTCGGGTATCCATCACTTGCAGGGTGGTAGGAGCGCACCAACTGCGATCAACAGAGGTTTTAGCGAGGCACAGTTTTGGGATGGTCGGGCTCCGATGCTGGAAGATCAGTCTATCGGCCCATTTGCAAACCCAATTGAACACGGTTTTTCTAACCATGATGAATTAGTTGCCAAGATCAGCATGTTTGACGGATATAAAAAGATGTTTAAGAACGTGTTTGGAACTGACAATATAAAAAAAGAACATGTCGGGAAAGCCATCGCTTCGTTTCAGAGAACACTGATTTCTGGCAATAGCCCTTTTGACCGATTTGACTATGATGGAGACCAAAAGGCTATTTCAGAATCTGCTAAGCGGGGGAAAATTTTATTTTTTGATAAGGCGCGTTGTAATCTTTGCCATATGGGGACCAACTTTTCTGATGAAAAATTTCACAACATAGGAGTTGGTTGGGATGGAAATGCGTTGGATTTGGGTAGGTATAATGTCACCAAGGACGTTAAAGATTTAGGAGCGTTCAAGACCCCAACACTTCGAGAAATTTCCAAGACCGCTCCATATATGCATGATGGTAGGTTTGCAACACTTGAAGATGTTATTGGTCATTACAATAAGGGGGGCGTTAAAAACCCCTTCTTAGATAATCAGGTTATCCCGCTTAATCTTTCTAGACCAGAGATAAAAGATTTAGTTGCAATGCTCCGTAGTTTAGAGGGTGAAGGTTGGCAGCATGTGAAAGTCCCTACGGAGTTTCCACAATAAAAAATTTAAGAAAGAGCATTTAGCGATTAAATTGCAAACCTTTGTCGAGAGAGTGGTGGTTTTCCTTAAGACCAAAATAAAACATTATGGTTTTCCCCAAGTCTTTAGCACTTTTCATTTTGTTTATTTTTTCGTTGGTTTTGGTAGGGGAGGCTTTTTCTGGCCCAAGCGTGAGGCATGGTTTAAGGCAATACCGGCAACATGACATGCATCATGGGATGGGACATATGGGCAAAGGTAGTTGTCCGCAGGTACGCTTCACGGTATCAGCTCCTGATGAATTCTTGAGATTAAAAAACCCGCTAAAGCCTGACTCGATTAACTTGTTTGCGGGAGAGTCGCTTTTCCATACCGATGCGCAACCGACTGCTTGCAAGATTTGTCATGGATCAACTGGAAATGGAATGGGTATGATGGCCCCTGGCCTTAATCCTCCACCAAGAAATTTTTCTTGCTCCGAAACAATGAAAAATATATCAGACGGTCAGATGTTCTGGGTTGTAAAAAACGGATCGCCCGATACAGGAATGGTTGCTTACAAAAGCTTGAGTGATGTGCAGGTCTGGCAAATCATTCTATATCTTCGGACCCTGGCTAACTAGACGTGAGGAGCAGAGTTAGCCAATGGTTTGGAATATCTGAGGCCTAAGGTAGTTTTTTGGTGTTATATCAATTCAGTCGATGCTCACCTCCCATTAAGAATGATTTGCTAATTTTTGAGCCCGCTTTTCTTGATACAGTTTTTAGAAAAGTAATCGAATTTGAAGGGGATAAACTGTGAAGTTTCTTCTCTCGATATTTGTGGTCTCGGTTTTTATATTTCCTGTGGCAAGGGTTTCGGCAGATCAACAATTGGGTTATTTGACTCGTCATCTGTCTCCAAAAAATGAGTATCCTGCTAATCTGATTGTCGTTTCGGGCATTTGCCCTCAGCCGCGCAAAACTGAAAAAGCGCCATCAAGGTACACCCTCAAACAAAACCCTTTGTTTGCTACTACAAAAAATATTGAGCGAGGAAAATCGCTTTATCAAATGGAAGCAAAACCTACGGCCTGTAAAATGTGTCACGGTATTAGAGGCAATGGGAATGGACGTTTGGCACGGGGGTTGGAACCTGCACCGAGAAATTTTACCTGTGAAGATACAATGAAATCTCTGTCAGATGGCCAGTTGTTTTGGGTTATTAAAAATGGGTCCAAAGGAACTGCCATGCCGGCTCATAAATTTACCCTGAGCGATAAGGATATTTGGCAGATCATTCATTACTTGAAGCGTTTTGCAGGTTGACGTTACTCTTCACAAGTAACTTGCATCAATCGTTTAATCGCTATAAGTAATTGATTTAATTAGCTTAAAAAAAGTACGTAAAATATACGTAACTCCATTTTGGCCAATTTTGACGATATTTTGAACAAATTAAATATCGAACCAGATACAAACCAATCACTTAACCGAGTGTACCATTGATTTGGTCTTGATAAATCAACGAATGAATCGTGACCGAAGTTTAGTAACTCTCAGTCTTTAATGCGAATATAGAAACTACGTAACCGAAAATACGTAACTACTTCACAACCGATATTAACTTACCAGACCTGATCCGATATCCTAATATACGATCCTACAGTTGCTCAAATAGATTTATATGAAATCCTCAGACCCCAAAGTTTCCGTTAGAAGCAGCAACATTAAACCACATATGTGCTGATACAGAATCTTTTGGAACTCCTTGTCCATTGGTATACATCACTCCCAAGTTGTATTGTGCTGGAGCAAATCCCTGTTCTGCGGCAAGTCGATACCACTTGCCTGCTTCTTTATCGTCTTGTGAAATTTCTTGTCGATTGGTACAAGTTGTATTGTGCTGGAGCAAATTCCTGTTCTGCTGCAAGTCTCCACCACTTAGTTGCTTCTTTGTCGTCTTGTGGAACTCCTTGTCCTTTGCTATACATCACTCCCAAGTTGTTTTGTGCTTGAGAAAATCCCTGTTCTGCTGCAAGTCTCCACCACTTAATTGCTTCTTTGTCGTCTTGTGGAACTCCTTGTCCTTTGCCATACATCCACCCCAAGTTGTGTTGTGCATCAGCATTTCCCTGTTCTGCGGCAAGTCTCCACCACTTGACTGCTTCTTTATTATCTTGTGGAACTCCTTGTCCTTTGCTATACATCCACCCCAAGTTGTTTTGTGCTTGGGCAACTCCATCTGTTGCTAATGATAAAAATAATTTATGTGCTTCTTTGTAATCTTTCTTATTATAAGCATCATGAGCATTTTGGATGTTATCAGAACAAGAACTTGTAAACAAAAACAGAACAGTGAGAACAAGTAAGAATGTGAGTGGTTTGGTTTCGTTGTTCAATGGTTGCGAAGTGGTTCGCATGGTGGGACTCCTAGGACTTTTGGGATTTTTGGATTATATCAGAGGGGTGTTTTATTTTATTGGTCTACCTTCTGTCCAATCTCTAAACTTTTCTATTACATCACCCTCACATGCCTCTCCAGAAACTATAAATATTTCTTCTCCTAATTTATTATCAATTACAGATAAATTAAAATTGATTAAATGTGTAAGACCACAAATGCCAAACCTGCGTGATTCATAAAACAAGGTATATCTAGTCTTAAAAGTATCATACCTCTGGATATCAGTATTTTGACTAACTTTTCCCTGAGTTCTTGTTGGACCGCTACAAACTTTTGTTTTCCACCCATTTTCTCTTAGGTATGTTTTTATATCAAACATTGCCCTAGAAGAACTTACAGGTACAGTTATACTCTTTTCATTATTATCAACGGATGGTTAGCTTTTTATATTTGGAGCGTCTGTTCTCTTCCCGCCCACCCAATTCCTCGCGACGTTTTTCTTGGTATTCCTCAAAGTTTCCTTCGAACCAGCGTACCTTGCTTTCGCCTTCGAATACGAGTAGGTGAGTGCAGATACGATTTAGAAAAAATCGATCATGACTTATTACTAGAACACAGCCAGCAAAATTCAGAATGGCGCTTTCTAGGTTACGTAAAGTGGTAACGTCGAGATCATTTGTAGGTTCGTCAAGAAGTAGGACGTTGCCACCCCGTCGTAGTAGTTTCGCTAAGTGAACGCGGTTACGTTCACCTCCTGACAAATTAGCTACCTTTTTTTGTTGATCACTTCCCTTGAAGTTGAATTTTCCCACATAAGATCGCGAATTGATGGAATGGCCACCAACTTCTATCTGGTCGGTACCGCCTGTGATTTCCTCGAAAATAGTTTTATCGCCGTCAAGGTCATGCCGGTGTTGGTCAACGTATGATAACTTTACCGAAGAACCAATCTCTATTTTTCCTGCGTCCGGAGATTCTTCGCCTATAACCATTCGGAAAAGAGTTGTTTTTCCCGTTCCATTAGGGCCGATGAGTCCGACAACTGCACCACGGGGGATAGAAAACGTTAAGTCTTTAATGAGAGGATTGTCATTGTAACCTTTGGTCAAGCCCGTTGCTTCAATTACCTTTTCCCCTAACTGAGGTCCAGAGTCGATTTGTATATCGAGGGTATTTTCATCAACCTCCACTTTTTGGGCTACGAGTTTTTCATAATCACTTATTCGGCTTTTATTTTTTTTTCGCCGTGCGCTAGGACTTGCTCGAAGCCATTCCAGTTCTTGGTCGACTTTTCTCTGTAAGCTGGAAGCAGTTTTATCTCTTTGCTTGAGCAGTCCGGCTTTTTGTTCTAGCCATGAAGTATAGTTACCCTCAAAAGGAATGCCTCGGCCATTTTCTAACTCGAGGATCCATTTTGTGATGTTGTCCAGAAAATAACGATCGTGGGTGGAAACGATGACGTTACCAGGGTAATTAGCAAGAGTTTCTTCCATCCATTGCACTGTTTCAGCATCGAGATGATTTGTTGGTTCGTCAAGAAGAAGAATATCTGGTTTCTGTAGAAGGGCGCGGCACAACGCGACGCGTCGAGCTTCCCCGCCGGATAAAGTTGAGGATTGTTGGTCGTCCGGAGGAAGTACCAGCGCATCCATGGCGACATTGATCTGGCGGTCTAGTTCCCACCCATCCACTGCATCGATTTGATCTTGTAACCGCCCCATTTTTTCGAGAGCTTTTTCCATTTCGTCGTCCGGTAAAGGTTCACCCATTTTTGCGCTCACTTCGTTGAACTCATTGAGGAGTTTTTTAATCTCAGAGAAAGCGTCTTCCACATTTTCCCGAACGGTTTTATTCATATCCAGATGCGGTTCTTGGGAAATAAATCCAATTCGAGTACCCTTAAGGGGGTCCGCTTTCCCGTCGAACTCTGCATCTTCGCCTGCCATGATTTTTAGTAGGGTCGACTTCCCAGATCCATTTTCACCGACGATACCAATCTTGGCTCCGTGATAAAAAGACAGGTTGATATTTTCCAAAACGGTTTTGGCACCGTAGGTCTTTGAAAGGCCGCTGATGGTGAATACGTATTCTCCTGCCATAGTTTTCCTTGCTACTTTCTTTGAAAGATAATGAAATCAAAATTATTGTTATAGCAGATTTTCATTTTAAATTCGTTGGCTACCCATGAAAACGTTTTTTGACTATAGAACGCAATATGAGTGGGGTCACGTTTGTAATACCACTCACTGAAAGACTCAAGGCATAAGTTGCTATCTCTTGAAGGATAAAAACGGGTCATTATAGCTAAGTATCCTTTACTTGATATTTTTGGTATCAGGCACGCTAGTTCTTCTCCTGGATTTTTTATATGCTCGAAGGTTTCTGTCGAGATAATCAAGTCATATTTTTTTTTCAGTTCTTTATTCGGGAAAAAATTTAAGTCGTAGCCACGCGTTTTATACCCTTCTCGCTCCAGTAGTGTTTTGAGAACAGGTTCGTAACCGCATCCGTAATCGAGAACAGTATTTATGCCAGAGCATATTTTGTTAATCGTGTTAATTTTTTCTTGAAACATCCTCACGTATCCTTCGTTATCCAGAGTGTTGTCATGTTCCAAGTAACGCTTGATCTCTTCTTTTTTTGAAATAAAAAATTCGGGGGGAACGAAAACGAGACAACACTTTTCACAAGACCAGTATTCCCTGGCATCACCTTTCAGAATAAGAATGGTGAGATGGTAATTGCAAAGTGGACATTTCATTGGATATGGCTTTGGATCGAGTTGTTGGTGTAGAACTTTATTTGACTTGCTTCTACTCAAGCGGTAGTTATAATCACTTAAAAAAATATTTAGTGGGTTTCTAATTCTATCCAGTTGTTAAAGCACTCGGAGCATAGCATGGTAGCTTATGTCAATGGAAACGGGGTACGCCCTGGTTACGTAATCAAACACAACGATAAAATTTATCGGGTCATGACCTCTGAACACAGGTCGCCTGGAAAGGGACGGGCCTTTTGTCAGGTTAAACTAAGAAATCTTGTGGATGGCTTGCAGACCGAGGTGAAGTTTCGCGCTGATGAGCAGGTTGAGCGTTTGTCGCTGGAACAAGTAAAAATGGAATACTTATACAATGATCCTTCGGGGCATTGTTTTATGAATTGCGAAACCTATGAGCAAATATTTCTGGACGAGGAGTTGTTGAAAGAAAGTATCAAGTTTCTTCTTCCAAATACTCTGGTTCAAATAGAATTTTATAAAGAAAAACCTTTAGGTGTTTCCCTTCCTGAAGCAGTGGAGTTAGAGGTGACAGAAACCGACCCTCCGCTCAAGGGAGCAACCGCATCCGGAAGTGGTAAACCAGCCACCCTTGAAACGGGGCTTGTTGTCACGGTTCCCAACTTTATAGAAACTGGAGAAAAAATTAAGGTATCTACCACCTCCGGGAATTACCTTGAACGAGTAAAAAAATAGTTCTGAGTTGATCTTTTGCTCGGGGTTTTCTCTAGTACCTTTCCTTAAAATATACTAAGCGGCCTTTGTCACGCACCTTTTGCTTTGAGTTTCAATCATGATCTCGAGAGAGGGATTTTTGCGATTCGCAAGCTGATTTGACAATAATGGGTAGTTTTATTATATTGGCAGGAAGATAATTAGTTGAAAATAAACAATTTATAGGGTCAGAAGTGCTTTAATCAACCTGATTTGGGTTTGCCGTGCAGGAAATCGTACCTGAAAATACTTTGAGCGTAGCCAACCTGATGCTGAATTCTAGCGTTATGATCAAGGGTGTTTTGTTGCTGCTACTCTTGTTCTCTGTTGTGTCGTGGGCAATCATTTTGCAAAAATATTTCTTTTTTAAAAACGCAAAGAATGAGGATCGCCGATTTCTCGCCTATTTTTCCAAAGCTAGTAATTTTTTTAATATCCATGACTACGCTCGCGAACTCAAATACAGTACGGTTGCCCGTATTTTCCTGGTTGGCTACCGAGAATTGTATGTGTTTCAGGAGATGGCTCAATCAAAAAAAACCAAGAGTTCTTTTTCGGAGAACGAGAAATTCGTTTCAGCAAGAGATATCAAAGGGGTAAGTTTGGCGGTTAATAAAGCGATCAATGCTGAAATCAGTCGGCTTTCGCGCCGCTTGGATTTTTTGGCTACTACGGGGAGCACGACACCATTCATAGGGCTGTTCGGTACGGTGTGGGGTATCATGACTTCATTCAGCGCAATTGGATTTCAAGGATCAGCTAGTATCGGTGGAGTCGCTCCTGGAATTGCTGAAGCATTGATCGCCACAGCGGGGGGATTACTTGCGGCGATACCGGCAGTAATTTTTTATAACTACCTTAGTGATAAGATTCGAGCATTCACCAGCGATATGGATGACTTTTCCAATGATTTTCTTTATCTACTAGAAAAGAATTTTTCGAAAGATGTTTCACCAGTTCAAATTACTGACTTGGATCTAATCTGATCGCTGTTATTAAAAAATATTTCCTGCTTTCATCACATCCTATTATGCTGAGAAAAAGGCGACCCATGATGGCAGAGATCAACGTGACACCTTTTGTGGACGTTATGTTGGTTTTGTTGGTGATATTTATGATCACCGCTCCTCTGATGCAACATAGTTTGGAGGTGCAACTTCCAAAAGAGTCCACCGAGCCAGTTCAAGTCAAAGAAATCCCGAGTGTGACGCTTAAGGGCAATAAAAAAGTTTTTTGGAACGAGGATGAGATGGTAAACCTGCTGATCCTCTCTCGCAAGGTGGAAGAATACCTCAGTAACAATCAAAACGGAGCGGTGTACTTAAAGGCGGACAAGACACTGGATTATGGATTTGTCATGCAAGTGATTGCAACAGTACGACGAGCCGGGGTAGAAAACATCGGGATGGTAACAGAACCTTGAGCCCATGCGTGTTGAATTCTTACCATCAATCGACTTTAATCAGATGCTGGTCTACTCGACCTTTACGCATCTGCTTTTTTTAACATGGGTTATGTTTCTTCCTGATCATAGAACCCAAGAACAAATTGTTGTTCCTACGTTCCGATTAGATCTTATTGAATTATCCCCGAAAGAGAACGCACCATCATCTAAAAAGCAACAAGCGGTTCCCTCGGCGTCGGCAAAGAAGAAAGCCGAACCCAAAGCAAAACCAATTGTCAAAAAGCTAAAAAGGTCTGCACTTAAGCCTAAGGTTAAAAAATCACCTCCTCCCAAACCTATAATTAAAGCTAAACAATTACCTCCTCCCAAACCTATAATTAAAGAATCAAAAGCCCGAAAAAAAATACTGGAAGATTTAAAATCCTTCGAAAGTAATTCGATAAAACGATCACCTTTAGAACAGTTAGACTTGTTAGCTCGTCTTGCCCCCAAAGTCCAAGAGGAGAAGGTAATTCCTCCTAAGGCAATGCAGGAGGAAACGTTCAGAGAACCAGAAAGAAAAAAAGCAGCAGAACTTCCGGCAGAGCCAGAACCCAAAGTGGAACTTCCGGTGGAGCCAGAACCCAAAGTGGAATTTCTGGTGGACCCAAAACCGGGAAAACTTTTGCCGCGGGTTGATGATATCGAAATTACTGCGAAGGAACGCGAATTGATCGCGTTATCGGAGCAATTAGTAAAACTTGATTTAAGGAAAGAAGTCCAATCAACATCCGCTCTAATGACAGAGCTCGAAGCAATAGAAAATAAGGAAGTACACCCAACAGATATTTTAATGGATGGGGAGCAGTTTGAAAAATCGGATAGCTTCTCGGCTTTCAAAAGCATCAAGGGGGAATCCTTTAATTCCGTAGTTGAAAAATTTCAAGACCTGGAAGAATCTTCAGAAGAAATTAAAATCGATGTTTCCCAGGGACAAATGGTTCTTAAAGAATTTAAGACCTCGATTCAAAGAGGTGGAGTTCCGGTCTCTGAAACAAAAACCGAACCAGAAACATCAAGTGCTTTGTCTTTGTATGTGGGGAAAGTTTATAAGCGTGTTTATTCCAAATGGAAAACACCTCTTGGATCAAAATTTGAAAATGTAACTGTATCATTTACCATTTTTTCAAAAGGAAATATCAATAGCCCTGTAATTCGTAAAAGCGCGGGAGATAAAAATCTAGACTCAATAGCAGTCAGTGCTATAATCGACTCCGTCCCATTTCCTGAGCTCCCCGAGGAATTAAATCGACCAAATCTTACAGTAAATATAATTTTTAAGTATGTTCCTGAAAAAAAGTAAGGTCCCCAGACAGCTATTTTTTTTGGTTATGGTTTCATGCCTGATGTGTCCCCTTGAACTGTTGGCGGTTGACTCCAATGTTCGTATCGAAATGGAGCGCGCTACTCATAAAGAAGTGAGAGTGGCTTTGACCCAGTTTGTGCGGGGCGAAGGGGTTGGTGACCCCCGAGGGTTGGGGATGGAAGCTCGTAAAATTTTGGAAAATGATCTTCGGTTGACTGAGATGTTTGTGCAACTGGAACCCGAGACTTATGAAGACTTGGAACAAAAGGAAAAAGGAAAAAGAGCGGTCGATTTGTGGGCCTGGCATCAGGTGGGAGCTCAGTGGCTTATCAAAACAGAATATAGTGTTATCCCGGGGGGTAAACTGTCGTTAGTGTTTCGTTTGTATGACACGGTAAGCGAAAAATTTTTACTTGGTAAGCGCTATTTCATCAGCGAAAGAAAACTTATGCGGAAAGTGGTCCACCGTTACGCAGATGAATTGGTTCTTCAGTTGACAGGCAAGCGGGGTGTGGCCGAAACAAAAATTGCTTTTCTTGCACGTCATAACAAAGGCATAGAAATTAACGTTGTTGATTTTGATGGAGAAAACCTAAAACAAATAACGAATGATAAGACCCTCAATTTAACACCCACTTGGTCGCCTAATGGTCGTTGGTTGGTCTACACTTCTTACGCTGGGAATAACCCAGACCTGATAATGATCGATAATCTTGGCAAGAAGCCAAAGAGAACGCTCCTGCGTTTGTCGGGACTTAACGCGGCCCCCTCCTGGTCGCCTGTTGATGATCGCCTTACACTGGTTTTAAGCAAGGACGAGAATTCAGAAATTTATACCCTCAGCAACAACCGAACCCTACGGCGGCTTACACGACATTTTAATATTGATACTTCCCCTACTTGGTCGCCTGATGGAAAAAAAATTGCTTTTACATCTGACCGCTCTGGAAGGGGTGCACCGCAAATCTATATCATGGATGCCCACCATGGCGATAAGGCAGGAGTTCAGCGGATTTCATTTGGTTCCTCCTATAACGATAACCCTGCTTGGTCTCCCGATGGAGACAAGATCGCTTATACGGCACGGGTCGGGAGACGGTTTCAGATAAAAGTTTATGATCTGGTAACGAAAACAAGTACTGTTTTGACAAGGGCGATGGGGAATAATGAGCAGCCCACCTGGTCACCCGATGGGCGTTTTATAGCTTACAGGCATAAAGTGGGCTCAAATATGAGCACTTATATTCAGCGATTGGGAAGCGATAAGGTTCGCCAGCTCTCTTTTGGTGGTGATGGCGGCGCCAGTCCAAGTTGGTCGCCATATTTGAATCACTAGCTACCCTATTGAATTTGATTGGATTAGGGGTTGCAAATTTCAAGCTAGACCATTATAATTGTTACAATTAAGTAACATTGATAAAGTAGCACATAAATTGAGACCAGATTTTTATATAAATATTCCTTTAATCCTTGATTGTCATACTAAGTGCTACCACAATAATAATGGACCGTGGAAACTAAGAATTTCCTATTACTAACCGAGAAGACATTGTAGTGCGATGGTGGTATTGCTATAAGTATCGGATTTAATGCTCGTTCTACAAGTGAGGATGAGTTTGGAAAATAGATAAAATAGTTAATAAAATCATAATTTGTTGGAGGAGAGTTTTAGATGATTAAAAGAAACGGTTACTTGCTGGCCGCAGTTTTATTTGGTTTGAGCTTTATGACAGCCTGTTCCAAGAACCTGATGCCCCCTGAAGGTCTGGATGCAACAGCGCCGGTGAGTACTCAGATGAGCTCTTCTAGTGACCCTAGAGGTGGTACCGGTGATTCTAAAGGTGGTGCCGGTCCTGGGTTTAATATTACCGAGCAGGGGAGTGGAAGTGGTTCCGGATTTTTGGCCGATCGTGGGTTTAATATTACCGAGGAAAATGTTGGCGAGTCAGCTAGATCGGGGGACTTTGTTCCCGGTGGTCCAAATGGGGCAGGTAGTGATTCGGCTCCAGGAGGCGGTTCAGCAGGAAGACTTCAATCTGAACCATTCCTAGGTAATGACTCTGGTTCCGGAGGTTCTGGAGGTTCTGGAGGTTCTGGAGGTTCTGGAGGTTCTGGGGATTCTGGAGATTCTGGTGGGTTTAATATTATTAACGAGGAAG
>ERZ651768.1578-NODE-1578-length-16545-cov-5.442434_pt1 | contig 16545 bp, 12 predicted proteins | sample MGYA00514754_ERZ651768 | MGnify/ENA metagenome assembly ERZ651768
TCAAAGGCACTAACCCCTCATCAGAACCATTCAGTATGGCTCCCAGTTTTGAATAATCATCTGTATCAAATTTTCGCAGATCAGGAACACATTCAAATACTCCGCCAGCTTCAGGTTTTTGTATTAGCAGAGTAATCGTTACTTGGGACTCATCGTAGTGCCAACCATGGTTTTGATACTCATTCATTACATTCAATGTGAGCGCTGCCATGGGGTCTGCCATACGATAAAGCGTGTGTCCTAAAATTGCAGATAAAAAGGTTATAAGGGGATACCAATTGTATAATTGGTGTAAAGCATCTGCAGGGTCCATGAGATCATAGGGAATCGAATTGAGAGATGTATCTTGTCTTATCCTTAATGGATGATCAATAGGCAAAGAAGCATCATCCTTTTCAAAAAAAACATTATGGTTGTCCTTGCAAAAATGAGATTTATTTACAATATGCTCAGTTTCTATCACCATTCTATCGAGAATGGACTGGTGAACAAAATTCTTAAGTATGCATGCACCTGTTTCATTCAACGACTTTTTACTTATATTGACAAGCTCTGTCCATGTTTTTGATTCCGGCTGATTCAGAGGGTATGTGTTCCTATCAAGAAAATCTGCTGGGGTTCTATGTGTCATAACAAGATAATATAAAGTATTTTCACCATTCTCTTGAAGATTAAATTCCTGTTCTTATTTTTAAATGAATGAAAAAGACCAACACGTAAAACTTAAGCGCCAACTTGGATTGTTTGACAGTTCAATGATGGTAATTGGCATTGTTATCGGTTCAGGTATTTTTATGACCACTGGACTCATGGCTGATGCACTGCCCTCAGCTTCATTGATCTTGATTGTATGGATTTTAGGTGGTATTCAAATGATAGCAGGTGCCCTTACATTTGCAGAATTAGGCGCTGCAATGCCAAGAGCTGGAGGTCAATATGTATATTTACGAGAGGCGTTTGGGCACTTGCCCGCTTTTCTTTTTGGTTGGGTTGCTTTTAGTGCTTATGTGACAGGAACCAATGCAGCTATAGCTGTTGCTATTGCAGAACATTTAGGTTCGTTTTATCCGAGTCTTTCAACACACTCTAATTTAGTAAATATTGGGAATTTTGGGATCTCTGTGGGTCAATTGGCCGCTGTTTCATTATTAGTGGTTTTATCTGTTGTTAATTATTTAGGTGTCATTCTTGGTAAGTGGGTACAAAATATTTTTACTGTAATAAAAATCGGAAGCATTTTACTATTTGCATTAGCAGGAATTTTTATATCAACTGGCAATCAAATTAATTTTTCATTAAATCCAACGGGCATGGGTTTTGGTTCTATCATAACTGGCATTGGGATTGCTCTTGTAGCAGTTAACTGGACAGTTGGGGGGTGGGAATATGTTACATTTACAGCAGGTGAGATCAAGAACCCGAAAAGGAATCTTCCTTTAGCTCTTTTAATTGGTACGCTGGTGATCCTGGTTTTATATCTCTTAATAAATATTACTTACTTAAAAGCATTGCCAATGAATGCACTGGCAGGTGAAATAAAAGTGGGTGAAACGACCGCCAAAGCCTTATATGGTCAAGATATTGCAGGATTATTTACCATTGTTGTGATCATATCAATGTTTGGGGCATTGAACGGGAATATATTGGTTGGTGCCAGAGTGACCTATGCCATGGCAAAAGACAACCTGTTTTTCCCCAGTGCAGCCAAAGTCCATCCAAAAAATCATACTCCCGGTAATGCCATTATCATTCAGGGTGTTTGGTCCAGTATTTTAGCCCTGTCTGGAACGTTTGAAGAATTGATCACACTGGTTGTCTTTGTAAATTTTATGATGTGGATAGCTGCAGCGTCAACTGTATTTGTTTTGAGGAAAAAACAACCAGATCTTGATCGGCCTTATAAGGTATGGGGCTATCCATATATCCCGGCATTTTTCATTTTGCTTTCCACGGCAATTATGATAAATATCTTTTTTACTGCCCCAGCTCAATCATTTCTTGGTATAGGCCTTACACTAATAGGGGTTCCTGCATATTTATTCTGGAGAAAAAACAAAATATACTAAGTTGTTCATTCAATTATTCAAAATCGTAAATTCCTGATTCCTGAATAAGTTTAGGATGACCAAAGATTCTACAATATCTGATTTTATTCCCAGCCTGATTGCTGGCACCATTAGTGGTATCATCTTTGTGGTATCTGCCATGGCTCTGGCTGCTCTTATTTTCACCGGCCCACTCTCGTCCTATCTACCTCAGGGTATTGGCATTCTTCTGGTAGGCTCCATCATTTTTGCTCTTTTTTCTGCCCTCACTGCCACCTATCCACTGATTCTGAGTGCCCCCCAGGATATTCCTATAGCCATTTTGGCGCTCATGGCCGTCAGCATAGGTGCAGGCATAAATGGGCAAATGGTGGCTGAGGAAGCTTTTCAATTCATCTTTGTTGCCATTGGCGTTACTTCGGTGCTTGTGGGATTATTCTTCTGGATCTTGGGACGTTTCAGGTTGGGGAAACTGGTGCGTTTCATTCCATTTCCTGTCGTGGGAGGATTTCTAGCGGGTACCGGTTGGCTCATTGTCAAATTTTCCTTCACAATGATGACAGATATGGATTTGACACTGGTCAACCTTGAACACTTTATTGAAAGCGACATCTTCTTCCAATGGTTTCCTGGGCTGGTCTTTGCTGTGGTTATGCTTTTGGCCGGCCGCAGATTCAGTCATTATCTCTTAACTCCGGGAATTCTGACCGGGAGCATTATCCTGTTCTATGGGATCATGTTTGCCCAGGGATTCACTTTTGGGGAATTGGAGAACAGAGGCTTTTTACTGGGACCATTTCCAGAGGGTGGACTATTCCCCGGGTTTCCGTTTCAGTATGTTCCAGATTTTCGATGGGACCTTTTCTTAGTTCATTTACCCGCAATTGCCACCATGATGATTCTGAGTGCTGTTTCAGTCCTGTTTAACTACAGTGGACTGGAACTGATTGTTAAGGAGGATTTTGATTTGGATAAGGAACTACGATTAACCGGTTACAGTAATATATTGGTAGGTATAGCTGGGACTCCAGCAGGGTACCTGACCCTAAGCGAGACATCCTTGGCTTACAATATCGGCTCCCGCTCCCGGTTACCCAGCATCATTGTAGCGGTCTTCTGCGGCATTGCCTTGCTCATTGGAGCGCAGGCGCTGTCAATCTTCCCCAAGGTGATTCTCGGTGGCTTGCTCCTGAACTTGGGGTTGGAATTTTTAGTAGAATGGCTGGTGGATACATGGAAAAGGCTGCACAAGAGCGATTATCTGGTCATTGTTCTGATTCTTATTGTCATTGGTACCGTGGGTTTCTTAGAAGGTGTTGTCATCGGCCTACTCATGTCTATCGTTCTTTTTGTGATCAATTATTCCAAGGTGGAAGTGGTCAAGTATGAACTTACTGGCAAAACTTTCAATAGCAATGTAGAACGCTCAGAATACCTGCGGAAAATTTTGGATGACAATGGAGATCAGATTTTTATTCTGCCATTGCAGGGATTCATTTTTTTTGGCACCGCTAATAAGCTTTTACAACGAGTACTGGACCGTATTGAAAGTGATACCAGCAATTCGATGAAGTATCTTTTGTCAGACTTCCGGCAGGTGACCGGTATGGACTCATCGGCTGTGAATAGTTTTAATAAATTGAAGATCATGGCTGAAAACCACAAATTTCAGGTACTGCTCTGTGGATTGAATCAAGATATAAATGAACAGTTATTAATTGAGGGGCTCATCCCTGATGATTCTAACCTTATTCAAATTTTTGTGGATCTGGATCATGGACTGGAATGGTGCGAAGAGCAAATTATTCAAACTGTTCTTAAAGATTCTAATGCCGTAGATGGAATTAGGGATAATAGTGTTTTTAGAATCATGTTAAACGATATTTCAGAATATTTAGAAGAACAGGATGTTCTCGCAGATACGGTTATCATTGAACAAGGTAAAAATCCGGGAGGCATCTATTTTCTAGAATCTGGTCATATCACAGTAAAGCTGGATTCTGGTCAAGGAAAACAGATTCGCCTGAAAACATTAGGACCGGGGACTGTTGTGGGAGAGGTGAGTCTATACCTGGGATCTAAAGCATCTGCTTCCGTAGTGACAAACGTGGATTGTCGGATAAACTATTTATCCAAGGAAAATTTTAAAAAGATGAATTTGGAAGCTCCGGAAAAAATCACAAAACTTCATACCTACGTGGTAAAGCTCTTGAGCGACCGATTAGCAGAATCAAACGCCACTATCCGTGCTCTCTTGCGTTGATGTTAATTATAAATAAACTAGATATCTAATTCAACTATATGAATATTTTTGGAACCCATTATTTAAAATGAGTATGAATTTATTTCAAGCTTGGCCGCCAATACTTGAAATAGTATCTAAATCCATTCCAATAGAACCTGCGGCCTGGCGCCACATTTGATCTGCTGGTACTTTAAATACAAAATCTTGAGTTGAAGATTGTAATAACCAGTCACCGTTCTCAATTTCTCTCTCAAGTTGTCCCGAACTCCATCCGGCATGTCCCAAGATCGGTTTATGAAGAATAATTGATTGATTTTGTAATTCTTTCAATATGGTTTTCTGGCTCGTGATAGCAAACTCATCAGAAATACGGATAGTACCTTCTGATTTAAAGTCAGCAGAGTGCAAGATGATACATCTTTCTAAAAGAACTGGTCCACCAAAATAAATATCTTCTGGTAAAGAAAATAAACTATCACCATCAACATAGAGTTTTTCAAATAAGTTATTAAGGTCTGGTTCCTTAAAAGGTTTATTAATGATTAGACCCGTAGCCCCTTCTGTATCATGTTCGCAAATAAAAATCACAGATCTTCCAAAAAAGAGATCCCGCATATGGGGCATAGATATAAGAATATTGTTTTTTAGTGATCCCATATATCAAAGTAGGTATAAATAATTAGGGGAGTCAAGTAAAGAGAATTGTAAAGCATGTATAGAAATAATTGCAAATCGTTTTTGGCCTTCATTTTATAACAACTGTAAATTTAAGGATGCGCAAAATTTGACTCGTACGTGGGGGTTCTCCATATGACCAAACCTAATGATAAAATAATAATAAAAGGTGCACGGCAGCACAATCTTAAAAATATTGATGTTGTCATTCCCCGTGATAAACTGGTGGTAATTACAGGTTTATCCGGTTCGGGGAAATCTTCGCTGGCTTTTGATACCATCTATGCAGAGGGACAGCGTCGTTATGTAGAATCTTTATCATCATACGCTCGGCAGTTTTTGGGTTTAATGGAAAAACCTGATATGGATGCCATCGAAGGTCTTTCTCCTGCCATTTCTATTGAACAAAAAGCTACTTCCCGAAATCCGCGCTCTACTGTAGGAACTATTACAGAAATTCATGACTATTTGCGCTTACTTTTTGCTCATATAGGTTTACCGCACTGCTGGAAGTGTGGAAATCCGATTCAGAAACAAACAGTCCAACAGATTGTAGATATAATACACAAATTTAAACTGGGAACAAAAATCCATATTCTTTCTCCGCTGATTCGTGGTAGAAAGGGGGGACATAAGGGCATTATTAAAGAAATTTCCCGAAAGGGGTTCTTGCGAATTCGTGTAAACGGCGAAATATTAAAAGTCGATGATAAAATTATTTTGAATAAAAATAAAAAACATACAATTGAAGTAGTAGTAGACCGGATAATTTTAAAGGAATCAATTCATGAGCGATTGACTGAATCTGTAGAACTTGCTCTGAAAATTAGTGACGGATTATTACTCGTTCATGAACTCCCGGGTAAAGAACATATTTTCAGCGAACATTTCGCATGCCCTGATTGTGAAGTTAGCATGGAGGAATTGACACCACGAATGTTCTCATTTAATTCTCCTTACGGTGCTTGTTCTAAATGTGATGGTATTGGTTCCCGCATGGAAGTAGACCCAGAGCTGCTGGTCCCGGATAAATATAAATCACTAATCCAGGGCGCCATTGCTTCATTAGGAGAGCAACCAAGAGGCAACTGGTACGGTAGCATTCTTAAAAGCCTCTCCCAGCATTTGGATTTCAACTTTACAACACCATGGATAAGGCTTAGTTCGAAGGTGCGGAAGGTTCTTCTTTATGGAACAGGTGAAAATAAATATAAAATGCAATATAAATCAGCACGTTGGACTGGCACTTATACTGGTGGTTGGGAGGGGGCAATTCCTAATTTGGTACGTCGTTATAAACAGACAAAATCCACTGGTATCCGGGAATGGATTGAACAGTTTATGAGTATGAGTCTCTGTTCCAAATGTCACGGAACCAGGCTCAGTAGGGAGAGTCTAGGTGTACAAATTGGTGGAATAAACTTGGGAGAATTGTCGGCTATGTCTATCAGGGAAATCCAAACTTTTTTTAATGGACTTTCTTTAACCAAAACAGAAAAGGCCATTGCAGGGCAAATCTTGAAAGAGATTCGCCAGCGCATCAGTTTTCTTGTAAATGTAGGCTTAAGTTATCTTTCGTTAGAACGCTCTGCAGTTACGCTTTCAGGAGGCGAAGCACAACGTATTCGTTTAGCCACTCAAATTGGTTCTCAGCTTATGGGTGTTCTATATATATTGGATGAACCATCTATCGGTTTACATCCGCGAGATAATCACCGTTTGCTCAATACACTGAAAACCCTTCGAGATATTGGGAATTCTATTCTAGTTATTGAACATGATCGGGAAACCATGGAAGCTGCTGATTATATTATAGATTTGGGTCCGGGAGCTGGAAAATATGGCGGTGATATTATTTATGCTGGCAAGCCGAAACAATTGCTCAATGTTAAAAATTCACTTACAGGGCAATATTTATCCGGGAAAAAAGAAATCAAAACTCCGAAGCTTCGCCGCAATGCCCAATCTGGATTTCTAGCTTTAAGAGGCGCTGAAGGTAACAATCTTAAAAAAGTAAACGTGGACTTTCCATTAGGTCGGTTTATTGTAGTCACTGGTGTGTCTGGTAGTGGCAAGAGTACCTTAATAAATGAGACCCTATTCCCCATACTTGCTAAGATACTAAATGGTGCTCGGGCTTATCCGTTATCTCATGGTTCTATAGATGGTACGCAATTCTTGGATAAAGTAGTGGAGATTAACCAGAGACCTATTGGTCGTACCCCTAGGTCAAATCCAGCCACCTATACGGGTGTATTTACACATATCCGTGATTTATTTGCTAAACTACCAGAATCAAAGATTAGGGGATATAAACCTGGTCGGTTTTCCTTCAATGTAAAAGGAGGTCGCTGTGAGTCCTGCGAGGGAGATGGCATTATTAAAATTGAAATGAATTTTTTACCTGATGTATATGTAATGTGCGAAGTGTGTAATGGTAAACGTTACAACCGAGAAACACTGGAAATAAAATATCGTGGGAAATCTATTACAGATATTTTGGGTATGCCAGTTACTAATGCTATGGAGTTTTTCAAAAATATCCCATTAATAAAGAAAAAACTACAAACACTCTCTGATGTAGGATTGGGCTATATTCATTTGGGTCAGCAGGCTACGACGCTATCTGGAGGGGAAGCTCAGCGGGTTAAACTATCCACGGAACTTTCTAAAGTCAATGTAGCTAAAACAATGTATATCCTGGATGAACCCACCACTGGATTACATTTTGAGGATATCCGTATGTTATTAAATGTATTACAAAAGTTAGTCGATCGGGGAAATACAGTTATTGTAATAGAGCATAATCTAGATGTGATTAAAACGTCTGATTGGATCATTGATTTAGGTCCAGAGGGAGGTAATGAAGGCGGAACTGTGGTGGCTGCTGGTACACCCGAAGATATTGCAACAAGAAAAGAATCATATACTGGTGTATTTTTATCTCAAATACTACAAAATAAAAGAAAAGTAGCATGAAATCCCCAGTAGAATTAAATCAATATTTTAAATATTGGGAGATTACAAAAGATCTAATCGATCAATGCATTGATATCATGTTAAATCTAAGTCAGAGTGGGCATCCTGGGGGATCCCGTTCCAAAGTTCATGGGATGGTTATTACCCTTTTATCTGGTGCTATGCAATGGGATATCCGAGAAGCAGGTAAACGGTTTGCAGATAGATTTGTATTGGTAGCAGGCCACGATAATCCTATGGTATATGGTACACTGGCCGTGTTAAATGAAGCGTTGCGTATAAAATACGGTCAGACCGGAGAAAAAAAATATTTGAATTTTCAAGGTGAAAAATACCAATTGGTTTGGGAAGATCTCCTAACTCTACGGCGTAATAAGGGTTTACCTGGTCATGCAGAAATGGAGGGTAAAACTCTTTTTTTTAAATTTAATACAGGACCTAGTGGACATGGTTCTCCGCCTGCTGCGGGGGCAGCCCTAGCGTTAAAATTAGCAGGAGTACCTGAAGTCAAAGTATTTGCTTTTGAGGGCGAGGGTGGTCTCACTACAGGAGCTACCCATGAGACACTTAATTCTGCTTGGGGACTAGGATTAGATAATTTAGTGTATTACGTTGATTGGAATGATTATGGGATCGATAACCGGCCATTTAGTTCTATTGTTCATGGTTCTCCAGAGGATCTTTTCACACAGAAAGGCTGGCATGTTGAAAGTTGTGATAATAATGAGGATTGGAAAAAATTCACACAGACATATTATGATCTATTGGTAACTAATGATCAAGAAAACATGCCTAAGATGATTTATGCCAAAAGCCGTAAAGGGCGAGGATATCATGTATATGATGAAAAGTCACATGGTGTTCCCCATAAGCGAAACTCCCAATTATTTTGGAAAACAAAACTAGACTTCACAGATAAATATAGTGTTCAATTTCATGATTTTGGTGCCCCAGAAGCTGGATCTTGGGAAGGCCAGGTGGATCAGGCCCGATCTTATTTTACGACAGTATTTTCTGTTTTGAAAAATAATCAAGATTTAGTGGATTACTTAGCAGATGAATTGGTAGAAATTGGCGAATCTGTTCCAGAAAAAATTGCTTCCTGTATTATTTCAGTCTCTAACCCGCTTAAAGATAAAAAAATCTTCGATTTTGCCCAATATCCTCGGGATCTTTTTTTACCGCCAGGTGAAAAAGCACCTAATCGAATAGGTTTTTCGAAAATTGCATCTTGGATAAATACATACAGTCGAGAGAATTATGGTCGTCCTTTGTTTATTGCTATGAGTGCCGATTTAGCTGATTCCACTAATATTTCTGGTTTTGCAAAAGGATATGGCAATGCGGAGGATCTTGGAATGTTTAAACGGGATTCTAACCCTACTAGCCCACTTATGCCCCAAGGAATTACGGAATTTACTAATGCTGGTATGATGGCGGGATTGGCTACAGTGAATTTCAATCTGGACACATATGAGGAATATAATGGGTTTCTAGGTGCGTTTAGTACTTATGGCTCATTTAGTTACCTGAAATATGGGGTTATTCGTCTTTTTAGTCAAATTGCCCAAGATTCCCAAATGAAGGTTGGTCGTTTGCTTTGGATTGCGGGCCATTCTGGTCCTGAAACGGCAGAGGATAGTCGTACTCATTTTGGTATTTTTGCTCCCGGCGTCACCCAACTTTTTCCTGATGGTCACATTATTAATCTTCATCCTTGGGAACACAATGAGGTGGCTCCAGCTCTAGCTTCTGCCTTGCAAACTGATATTCCTATTATTGCAATTCACCTTACTCGACCACCAGTGGAAATACCTGATCGAAAAGCCTTGGGTATGGCATCTTATTACGATGCATCAAAAGGCGCATATCTTATTAAAAATTATGATTCAAATAAAGAAAAAGAAGGTATTATTATAGTTCGGGGAACAAGTTCTACAAATTCAATAGTACAGATTTTACCCAGGCTTAAAGAAGATGGACCCAATGTAAAAGTGGTGGCGGCTATAAGCTGGGAAATTTTTCAACGCCAACCAAAATCTTATCGAAATGCTATTATTTCCAAACATGAGTGGCAGGATGCCATGGTGATTACTAATGGTGCGCTGATGCTTATGCATAAATGGATTGCTAATAGATTAGTGGATGAATATTCAGTTTCACCGGATTGGGATAATCGTTGGCGAACTGGAGGTAGTGTGGAGGAAATCATTGCTGAAGCCCATTTAGATCAACAAAGTATTTACTCCAGTATAATTAGGTTTACAAAAGATCGTACTAAACGCTTAAAAATACTCCGTGAGTCCCTGCCTATATATTAATAAAACTCACTTAAGTACACTTGGCGACCCCTATTTGAGATTGTATCTTTGAGGTCAAGTTTCACCCGATTTACATTCAATTCCCTAAATGACAGAAATTTATATTAATGATCCAACTCCGTTAGAAGATGATTTAGCGGTTGAAAAATCCCTCCGACCTCTCAAGCTAGATGAATTCATTGGACAAAAAGAGCTTGTAGATAATCTAAAATTATTCATTGAAGCTGCAAATGGACGTGGTGATGCTTTGGACCATGTTCTTTTTTTTGGTCCTCCTGGGCTAGGAAAAACCACCTTGGCGAATATTGTGGCCAGAGAATTAAATGTAAATATAAAACAAGCCTCTGGTCCAGTGTTGGAACGGGCTGGTGATTTAGCAGGGATGATAACCAATATGGAACATCGAGACGTATTCTTTATTGATGAGATTCATAGGTTAAATAGCGTGGTGGAAGAATATCTTTATTCTGCTATGGAAGATTTCACTATTGATATTATGATTGATAAAGGACCAAGCGCTAGAAGCGTACAATTAACTATTGAACCATTTACCCTTGTTGGTGCCACAACCCGTTTAGGAAATCTTACATCACCTTTGCGCGACAGGTTTGGAGTAGTATTACGAATTGATTATTATGAACCGGAAGATTTGTTTTACATCATTCGTCGCTCAGCAGATATTCTTGGGGTAGGGATTAATGATAAAGGAGCTATGGAATTAGCCCGCCGTAGCCGAGGAACTCCGAGAGTTGCTAACCGCATCTTGAGACGAACACGGGACTATGCACAGGTTAAAGCTGATGGATATATTGATGCTGATGTTGCCAAAGTTGCGCTCGATCATTTGGGGATTGATAAAATTGGGCTTGATGATATGGATCGCCGTATTTTGAATACATTGATAGAAAAATTTTCAGGCGGACCTGTAGGGGTAAAATCATTAGCTGTAGCTATTGGTGAAGATGCAACAACGATCGAAGATGTATATGAACCTTTTCTTATCAAAGAAGGTTTTATGCAGAGAACATCAAGGGGTCGTATAGCCCAGCAAGCTGCGTTTAAATTACTTGGGAAAAAAATAAAAATAAATCAACAAAGGCTTTTTAAATGATTGAAAAAAAGAGAAAATATAAATTGGGTGATTTTGACTACCCACTGCCCAAAAAATATATTGCACAATATCCTGAACGAAGACGTGATTATTCGAAACTCATGGTTTTACATCGAGATACTCAAAAGATTGAACACAGAAAATTTTTGAATATAGTTGATTATTTACGGAAGAACGATCTATTGATTCTGAATAATACTAAGGTATTTCCCGCCCGGTTATTCGCCAATAAAGACCGTACCGATGCAAAAGTAGAGGTCTTTCTCCTTAGGGAATTGGGTAATGGTCTTTGGGAGGTTATGGTACGCCCGGCTCGTAAAGTCCGTATTGGTAATAAACTTGTCTTTACGCCCAAGCTCATGTGTGATGTTATAGATAACACTGTCTCTGGGGGACGAGTCGTTCGATTTGAATCTGAACATGATATTCCTCTTCATGATGTAATCGAACGTATTGGTACATCCCCTCTGCCACCCTACATTAATCGTGAACCTGAGCCAAGAGACAAAAAACGTTACCAAACTATTTATGCGAAGGAGCGTGGTGCAGTTGCAGCACCGACGGCAGGACTCCATTTTACAAAGGGATTACTAAATAAATTGATCGTTAAAGGGATTAAAATAGAATATATAACTCTACATATTGGTTTGGGGACATTCCGACCAGTGCAGGTTGAAGATCTTAACCGGCATCAAATGGATTCGGAATATTTTGAAGTTTCACCAAAGACAGCCATAGCAATTAATGCAGCGAAGAAAAAACACCGGAAAATTGTTGCTGTGGGTACATCCACAGTTCGAGCCTTGGAAACGGTAGTTGTATCCGGGTTCATGATCTCTCCGAAGCGCGGCTGGACAGATAAGTTTATCTATCCGCCATACGAATATAAAATGGTAGATTCTTTGGTCACAAATTTTCACATGCCCAAATCGACTCTAATGATGATGGTAAGTGCTTTTGCGGATCGTCGTTTTTTAATGAAGGCCTATCGTGAAGCAAAGAAAAACGGTTATCAATTCTTAAGCTATGGCGATGCCATGATAATTGTTTAACCTAGATTAGCCCTTAAATGGGGGAAAATGGGATTATTATGATGAAAGTTTCTGCAATTATCCCTTCTGCGGGCCACGGGGATCGATTTGGTGAAGCAAAACAATTTAAAAAACTTGCGGGACAGCCATTACTTTTCCATTCCCTTAAATTATTTCTGAGTTGCCGTATCATAGATGAAATTGTGGTTGTTGTACAGCAAGAATATGTAGAACATATATATCGTGATATTTTTTCTATTGCTGCTGGGAAACCTATCAAAAGCATTCCTGGTGGATTACACAGGCAGGATTCTGTTCAAAATGGTGTTTTAGCAACTGATTCAGAAAGCACATTAGTTTGTGTTCATGATGCGGCGCGCCCATTTGTTACAGAAGACTTGATTACTGCATCTATTTCTGCTTGTGAAAAATACGATGGAGCCATAGTTGCCCTTCCATCTTCAGATACGGTAAAATTATCTGAAGATGGTCAAGTAAAAAAAACCGTAGACCGCAAAAACGTTTGGCTTGCACAGACACCCCAAACCTTTCACAGGGGGAAATTAATTCAAGCATTAGATAAAGCTAATCAACGAAATTTAGTTGCGACAGATGAATCAACCCTTATGGAGAATATGGGATTTTCTATTGGATTGGTTCAGGGACATGCAAATAATTTTAAGATTACTACAAATGAAGACTGGGAACGGGCAGAAACTTTAATTAAATGGTCAGAACAGGTATAGGTTACGATGTACACCAGCTCGCTGTGGGTGAGAAACTCATTATTGGTGGGGTTGAGATTCCTGCATCATTTGGTTCATTAGGTCATTCAGATGGTGACGGGCTCATCCATGCCATAGTCGATGCACTCTTAGGTGCTGCCGCTCTAGGAGATATTGGGCAATTGTTCTCTAGTGATGATAAAAAGTGGAAAGATGTATACAGTAGTCAGTTTTTAACGCAAGTGGTAAACCAGGTTCGCGATGCAGATTTTGAAATTTCTAATGTAGATGCTACGATTATATTACAAAAACCGAAACTCTCGAATTTTATTTACCAAATGCGATATAACCTAGCCTATAGTATGCAGGTGGATGAATCTCAAGTAGCTATCAAGGCAACCACGACAGATTATCTTGGATTTATCGGTAAAGGAAAAGGCTGGGCAGTGCAGGCCGTTTGTACACTGCAATCTGCAGAGTGACTAAAATCACTTATAAATCATATTGTAAAGTCAACATTGGCTTGCAAATCCATGGACAGCGACGTAATGGATATCATACCATTCATACCGTATTTCAGGAACTTGATTTTTATGATACTATTAATTTAGAAAAAATCGATGAACCATGTGAGTTTTCTTCCAATGTTGAATGGTTAAAAAATGATAAATCCAATTTATGTATAAAAGCTTGGCGAACCATGGCAGATCAGTTTGAAATTGGTGGTGTGGGCATAAACTTAGTAAAACGAATTCCAGCAGGAAGTGGGTTGGGTGGCGGTTCTTCTAATGCGGCTGCGGTATTAAAAGGTATTTCTAAACTTTATGGTTTAAATCTAACTGATAAAAAAATACAATCCATTGCAGTTAATCTTGGATCCGATGTACCATTTTTCATTAGAGGCGGAACACAGATTGGTGATGGTATTGGTGAAATACTGAAAGAGTTGAACAGGCCTATTCTTGGTCATTATTTACTGGTTACCCCACCAATTCAATTAGATACAACCTGGGCTTATTCTGAGAGCAAAAAGCATTTGGACACCTTTAGCAATAAACCTAATTTTGCCAGCCTTTTTCAGGAGAAGATAATTTCTCTTGAGTTTTTTGAGAATGATTTTGAATCAATTGTGATTCCAGCATATCCAGAGATTGGGGAGATAAAAGATGCCATATTGAATTATGGTGCTCGGTATGCCAGTCTGTCGGGGAGCGGCTCGACTGTGTTTGGGATATTTGACGATAAAGCCAAAGCTGAAATGGCTGAGTCTATCCTTTCTTCAGATTTTGAGACCATTATTTCTTATCCAACCAATTCTTTGCTGTAATTCCGATTTATAAAATGGGGTGTCGTCTAACGGTAGGACACCGGGTTTTGGTCCCGGCAGTCGGGGTTCGATTCCCTGCGCCCCAGCGTATTTTTAGTGAATAGAGAAACATGAATAAATTAAAGATTTTTTCCGGACGAAGTAATCCGAACCTAGCAAGGAAAATAACTGATTCAATGAATTGTGAATTGGGAAATATTTCTATTCACAATTTTGCAGATGATGAGATTTGGGTCAAATTTGAAGAAAATATTCGCGGCCAGGATGTATTTTTAATACAATCTACAAATAGTCCAGCAGAAAATATTATAGAACTAACCTTGATGGTGGATGCAGCTGTGCGGGCTTCTGCTGCTAGGGTAACAGTAGTAATTCCATATTATGGATATGGAAGACAAGATCGTAAAGATCAACCTCGAGTACCGATTTCTTCACGGGTCATGCTAGATATTTTCACAGCTATGGGCGGGAATAGAATTATCAGCATGGATCTGCACAGCACACAAATACAGGGATTTGCAAAAATCCCATTTGATCATTTATACAGTCGAATGGTACTTTTGGATGCTATAGCAAAGCAAAATTTTAATCCAGAAAAAACTGTTGTTTTAGCTCCCGATATTGGCTCAGTAGCGATGAGTCAGGCTTATGCAAAAAGACTGAAAATGCATTTTGCCTTGATTGACAAACGACGGTACGCGCCAAACAAGGCGGAAGTCAGTCATTTAATTGGTGAGATAAAGGACAAAGATGTTTTGATTATTGATGATATGATTGATACAGCAGGAACGACCGTAAATGCTGCGAATTTCGTCAAAAAAGGGGGAGCACAGTCCATTACAGCTGTAGCCACTCATGGTTTATTATCTGAACCAGCGGTTGAAAGATTAAAAGACGCACCAATTCAAAAAATTATTGTAACAGACACTATTCATATCCCAGAGGAAAAACGCCTGGAAAATATGGATATCATTACTGTATCCAATGTATTTGGTAATGCAATTAACCGTATTCACAATGGTGAATCAGTAAGCGCTCTTTTTGAATTTTAATGAGGAGAAAATAATGGCCTCGTCATATTATAAACTTAAGATAGAAGATCGAACACTAACGGGAACAAAAAGTGCCAAAACCCTGCGAAACAGCGGGATCATTCCAGGTGTCCTTTATTATAAAGGGGAAGAAACGATCAATGTGGCCGTAGATAAATTGGCTATGTACCATGCTATCCACTCTGGACAGCGAATTTATGAAATAAATGTAGCAGGTGCTACCCAGTATGTAATGGTTAAGGAACTGCAATATCATCCAGTCACTGATGTTTTGATACATATTGATTTTATGCGTGTCCGCCGTTCAGAAAAAATCAACATTTCTGTGCCATTGATACTGTTTGGGGATGCCGCAGGAGTAAAAGAAGGAGGGGTTCTTTCACAATCCCTTACTCAGATCGAGATCGAATGTTTTCCAACTGATGTTCCTGAACAGATCGAACTGGATGTAACTAAGTTGGAGATGAACAACTCTTATAGTGTGGCTGATGTGAAGGTTGAGCATGATGAAATTACAATCCTTTCCGAACCAGAATTAAATGTGGTTTCTATTCATCCGCCTGTGGCTGAAGAAGAACCAATGGTTGAGGAAGAAGTTGAAGGTGAGGAAGAAGTTGAAGATGAGGAAGAAGTCGAAGGTGAAAAGAGTAAGGAAGAAAATGAATCAAAAGATAATCAAAATCAGGAATCATGATTGCCTTTATAGGTCTGGGCAATATCGGTCATCAATATGCAGATACAAAACATAATGCAGGATTCAGGGTTGTGGATGAAGTGGCGCGGAGGCAAAAGCTATCTTTTGAGCCAGGCAAAGGTGATTATGTATTCGCCCGCCAAATTCGATTGGAGTTTTTATTGGTAAAACCAACAACAGGGATGAATCGTAGCGGTAATGCTGTACGGGATGTTGCCCAAACATGGGATCTTCTTCCACAGGATTTTATTGTAGCGGTGGATGATGTGGATTTACCTGTGGGAAGTATTCGTATCCGACCTAAAGGTGGAGATGGATGTCATCGTGGTATGGAAAGTAT
>ERZ651768.1579-NODE-1579-length-16535-cov-9.187872_pt1 | contig 16535 bp, 20 predicted proteins | sample MGYA00514754_ERZ651768 | MGnify/ENA metagenome assembly ERZ651768
TGTGTCAGTTCGACTCTGACCTTCGGCACCACGTTTTCAGGCACGAAAAAGCCCCGTAGACCGAAATATGCGGGGCTTTTTCTTTGCCGATGTCCACGGATTGGCCACGAACTTTTTCCCCGCCGAATTTTCCAACTGTCGGATTCAGTACTGCCCACCATTGACGTCAATTGTTACCCCGGTGACATAGTCCGCATCAGATGAAGCTAGAAAGGCGATAACTTTAGCTTGGTCCTCAGGTTCGGCCGGACGCCCCAGGGGTATGGCTTCAATGCTGCGTCGTTTTTCTTCCTCGGACCGCTGCTCCCACCCACGCAAGATACGGTCGCTCAAGGTCATCCCGGGGGCAATGGCATTGCAGGTTACGCCGTAAGGCCCGGCCTCAACCGCAACCTTCTTGGTGAATGCCATGATGCCGGCCTTGGCGGTGGCATAGGCGCTACTGGTGTCAGTCGCGCCGTGGCCCGCCACCGAAGAGAGGTTTATTATCTTGCCAATGCCCTGTTGCTTCATGCGCTTTATCACTGCGTTGGTACATAAAAAAGTCCCTCTAAGATTGAAGTCGATGATGTTGTCCCAATCCTCGAGGGTGAGATCGTCTACGGTAGCACGGCTGTTAGGGATGATCGTGCTGCCCCCCACCGCATTTACCAAGATATCGATCCTGCCCAAACTGCTAACTACCGAATCAACCATTCCCTCGGCCTGCTGGCTATCCAGCACATTGACCTCCATCGTGGTCACGTTGCCGCCGCCGGTTTCGATCTCTTCGGCCAACGCGGCCAAGGCAGCAGGGTTGATGTCCACTGCCACCAGATGAGCCCCTTCACCGGCTAAGATTCTCGATGTGGCTCTACCGATGCCGTCGGCGGCTCCGGTGATTACCGCTACTTTGTCTTGAAACCGCATGGTAAACCGTCTCCCATGACCAAAGCCTTGGCCTTCGGGCAGAATTATAGCCCCGCGGGAGGTCACCGGCCAGTCCGTCATCCTGGCACCGGGGGTGGGTACTGGTGACGGTGGGGGTGTGGTCAAGTGGATGGTGGCAGTCCTAACCTTGAACCACCATTGTTTCTTCGGCAATGTCGAATTCAGCCAGGAACTGTGGGCGGCGATTTCTGGAATATCAGGGTTGATGATACCTAATCTTTTCGCTAGTATTCTCCAGTCTATTCAATGCTGGAGGGTATTATGCCAAAGGCTTATATGATGGTTCATCTGGAAGTCACCAACCCAGAGGCATTTGCAGCTGGGTTCGGTTCGAAGGTCGCGGATGTCGCTAAAGAGTTTGGCGGCAAATTCTTAGTGCAACTGCCTGCTGTACATCGTTACGAAAATCAATTCAACGGGAAACAAGCGGACGTCCACGGTATCCTTGAGTTTCCGGACAGAGAATCGGCTATTGCATGGTACGAAAGCGACCAGTACAAAGCCATCTTGCCTGCCCGACTCGATAATACGACCAACACCTATTTCGCCATCGTAGATGGAGTTGATGATTAACATTATGCGGGATCGTCGCCAATGCCTCTAACACTCATCGTGCATGTCCTGCTGAAGATAACGCCGGACATGGATGCAGGTGGCGATTGCTCAACCCAGGTTGAGCGAAAGGCACCGACATCCGGATGTTCATTCTACTTTCCGCATGCAATATCAGACTTTTAGTCGGATATTACCGAGGGGAAAAGGGACCTTAAGAGATTACGGCACCGGCTTTCACCTGAAGGTGAAGGCGGTCCAGGTGGTGCAGCTCTTTAGCGCTTACACCAAAATCACGGATGGCCTCCGGTTGGGGACCGACTTCGATTCATTGATTCAGGCTGTGGGCCAAGACCAAAAGGCGTAGTCATTCTTGGCTCAGGAGCGCTCTGCGACGGAATTATTATGTGTAGCCGTTGGCGAGACCAGATTAGCTAGCGAGGTGTCGGATGCCCAGCGATAATGAATCACTATCAGGGTCCAAGACGGCCATGATCGTCGTTGATATGCAGAACGCCTTCCTCAATGACGAGGGCTCTATGAACAAGGGCGGCATGGACATCACCGAATTGAAAAAAACAGTATTGCCGGTGAGCAATCTGATAATTGCGTGCCGCAGCGCTGATGTCCCCATCATCTTCACTAGATATGTGCTGCGGGCTGACTACAAGGACGCCGGTCTCCGCTCGGTCCGACGGTCCAAATTTAAAGAGATCAACTCATTGGTAATGGGCACCTGGGACTCCGAATTGGACCCTAGGATGGACCAACGGCTGGAAGATTATGTTTTGGACAAAACCCGCTATAGCTCATTTTACAATACCAGCTTGGAGGTCATTTTAAGGGGTCTGGGCGTCGATACCCTAATCATTTGCGGGGTTACCACCGAGATATGCGTTGAATCTACCATCCGTGACGCATATTTTCGGGACTTCAAAATCTTAGTGCCGAAGGACGCTGTAGCCGCGATGGACATTGACCGTCACAAAGGGACTTTGGCTACTATTGAGTATGGCTTCGGTTCGGTTACGACGTCCGCCAAGCTCATCAATGACTTGTTAGGTATTGCGGCCAGGTTGTAGAAACCATTAAAAATCCGCGCAACGCGCCCTGTGCCTGGGTCTGCTCTGTGGTAGTCATATCAATAGCCTCAATATATTAATATAACGGGCAACCGTTCACGATACGGTGGTCCTTTCTCAGTCTATACCGATCGTTTGGCGATACTCATCGAGGGTGAAAAGAGGCAGATAAGAATTGATGGCAGTTATAAGTCTTTTAATCCTCGTGATTGTCGTACTGGTTATCTTTGGAGGTTGGCGAATTGCCTTGGCTTACAAAGAAGGCAGGAGAGCAAAAGCGCTTGGGGAGAGGGCCGTTACTGAAATGCGTTTACGGGAGGCCCTAGAAGACCAATTAGCTGAAGAACGGGAAAGAAGGATTCAGTTAGAAAATGAATTGGCAGAATTCAAAGAAGACCACTGAGAAGTCATGATGGTGTCTTTAAACCTATTTCTTAAGGGCATCCAGAAAGCTACTACTTAAGGGCTCTTAGGTAACGCTAATCAGGCGTGTCAATCGAAACAGTTAGGGTACATACTCGGGCAACAATCTCTCCGGAACAAGATGCTAACGTCAATATGGCAATCCGATGGGCGCAAAAAGCTATGGCCGATGCGGAAGCAGATGAAGAAATGAAGGGAAGAATATACGAGGAATCACTCACAATTTCCAAGGAACATCGAGACGGGGAGTATGTTGGTTACGATGCGTCAAAAAATGTTGTCCCGGCAAAGACTGTGGAATTGATTAGCTAACGAGTTTTAAGTATGAACTATCACTATATAGTCGTCGGAGGAGGGACTGCCGGGTGCGTACTTGCCAACCGACTTTCCTCAGACCCCAACACTAGTGTTCTCTTGCTGGAAGCTGGAGGGAAAGACAATTATTTCTGGATCGATATACCGGTCGGGTATCTTTACACGATAGGAAACCCACGGACCGACTGGTGTTACCAGACTGAGCCTGATCCGGGGTTGAATGGAAGAAGTATAGGATACGCTCGGGGCAAGGTGCTCGGCGGCTGTTCGTCAATTAACGCCATGATATACATGCGAGGTCAACGCAGCGATTATGACCACTGGGAAGAACTCGGGAATCGAGGCTGGGCGTGGAACGATGTCCTACCAATTTTTAAACGCTCTGAAAATTATCAACATGGTGCCGATGAATTTCATGGCGGAGATGGAGAACTAAGGGTTGAGGAGCGACGTGTGAACTGGGAAATTCTAGAAGCATGGCGTGACGCGGCCGAGCAATGTGGAATTCCCAAAATCCAAGAATTTAACCGGGGCGACAACTATGGTAATGCCTACTTTCAGATGAACCAACGTCGCGGTATGCGTTGGAGTGCCACTAAGGCTTTTCTGCGCCCAATTATAGCTAGGCCAAATCTTACCGTGTTGACTAATGCGCACACGCAAAGGCTTGTTATCGAGGACACTCCTAATGGTAAACGAGCGGCCGGTGTTGAAGTACGTATGGGCAGTGGCGGAGTGTTGAACTTCAATGCATCACGTGAAGTCATCCTTTCGGCAGGCTCTATTGGCTCTCCACAAATCCTCCAAGTATCGGGAATTGGTCCCGGCCAGCTACTGAGTAGTAAGGGTATTAGAGTGATTCATGATCTGCCGGGCGTTGGAGAGAATCTTCAGGACCATCTACAAGTTCGTTCCGTCTACAAAGTCGAAAATACAGTTACGCTTAACCAGCGAGCTAATTCGTTGTTCGGGAAAATTATGATGGGACTGCAATATATGGCATTTAAAACCGGGCCTCTTACAATGCCGCCGTCGCAGCTAGGAGCTTTCGCAAAAAGTGACCCATACCAGTCCTCACCCAATATAGAATGGCACGTCCAACCCCTTTCTCTCGACAAATTCGGCGAGCCGTTGCATAGGTTTAATGCTATTACGCCTTCTGTTTGTAATCTGCGGCCCAGCAGTCGTGGTCATATTCGTATAAAAAGTCCGGATGCGATTGTCTCACCTGGGATTACCTTAAATTATCTTTCTACTGAAGAAGACCGGAGAGTTGCTGTAGAAGGAATCCGGTTCACACGCCGTATTATGTCAGCACCTGCTCTCAGCAAATACAGGCCCACAGAGGTGAAGCCGGGCCCAGATCTCAATAATACGGAAGAACTGTTACACGCGGCGGCTGAACTCGGTACCACTATCTTTCATCCGGTCGGCACCTGCAAGATGGGCAATGACCCGATGGCTGTCGTTAATGATCGACTCTTAGTTCACGGAATCGGGGGCCTCAGGGTGATCGACGCATCAATAATGCCTAGAATTACGTCTGGGAATACCAACGCCCCGACCGTAATGATTGCCGAAAAAGGAGCTAAGTTTATTCAAGAAGGCTAATGCAGCGATGAAGTGTCGGTAGAATCATCTGGATCCATGCAAAACCGAGAGACATAGGGAGTCCACGGCGCCAAGAATTGGTTGATTGTCTGATCTTGAAAACCGAATTGATAATGAATTTGGTAGTACCGTCTGACACAGCAAGATATTTAGGCACGAACGCTTGGAGGAAAATATTCTGGCAGTTGGGCTAAATCACGCCTAACAACACTAATTAGAACGACTTGCACCAGACTCAAAAGCCGGTGGAGGTGACACCGTGTCAGTTCAACTCTTCCCCGTCTACTAAGCCACATCGTCCAATTTTGTGACCCAATTTTCAACACCCAACAAAGTAATGCCGGAAAGCAATAGGATATGGGTATTGGGAGATGGAGTAGGGTCCAACCGCCCAGCAACTAACTTTCCAGGAATCTCGGTAGATACAAATCGGGTCTATTGCTTGGTTGAAAAGGGTGACGTAGTAACGGAGGTTCACCGGTGATGGCCAAAACCAGTATCACAGACCCGATCTGGGTCACAAGGATAGATCGCCAGGATCAACTTGGGAAAATCGGTGTCTCTATATGCCCGGGGAAGAAAAGCCCGTCTGTTTTCGGGGGGATGTGGGATAGAGACCTGGAGTTGGATTTGACGGCGATCCAACGTGATTTCGATCCAACAGCTATCGTCACCTTGATGACTGATGATGAATTGTCCGCTAATAAAGTCCCCAATTTGGGACAGGCCGTCCTTGATCATGGGATGAAATGGTTCCATCTTCCGATCCGGGATATGAGGGCACCTGATGAGTCATTTAGTGGTGTCTGGACCGAGATAGCCCCTGATATTTTACAAATGATCAAACAGGGAGATAACGTACTGATCCATTGCAGGGGCGGTCTGGGTCGGTCCGGTACGATAGCCGCATTGTTGCTGATTGAATTTGGTCTCCCTAATGGTCTGGCTATAGCTCAAGTCCGGGTTGCGCGCCCAGGTGCGATTGACATAGCGGAACAAGAAGAATACGTCCGTCGGTACGTTGCCTTAGGTCAACCAAGCTAGTGATTTACCGACTGTCTGAACTGCTCGCTGAGGTCGGCAAGCCAAAATCAATAGACCTGTTCATTGAACTCACCGTCGGGTCAAGCATGAGCCGTTAATCCGAAACCCGAACTAGCTTTTGCATTGAACGTAGTTCACGCGGCGGATCCATATGCCGACCATAGTCGGTCCAAGAGACCTCGGCTACGTATATGTCTCCCTTGGAATCCACGGCGATTCCGTGAGGAGAATAAAATCGTCCCGGCTGTTCTCCATAACTTTCGCGTCCCACTCTGGCCAATACGTTCCCCTTGGTGTCCATTATTGTCACACGTGGACCAAGATCTGTGCCGATATCGTTGGTGGCGATTCCGCAGAAATACTCACCGATGTACACAAGTTCTTCACCGGACCTGTCGTCTATGCAGATCGCTGCTACCCGTGAAAGGTCTCCCCACTGGGTTTCATATTTTCCGTCTGAACTGAAGATCTGGATCCTGTGATTTTCACGATCCGCAACATACACCCATCCCTCGTTATCCACAACTATGTTATGGACGATGTTGAACTGACCCTTTCCGGTGCCTGATTCGCCCCAGGAAAAAAGAAGTTTTCCTTCGGGAGAGAATTTGTGGACCCTAGCGTTGGAATAACCGTCGGCTACGTAGAAGTCACCAGTTCGTTTGTCGAAGGCAACGTGTGCGGGTACGCAAAAAGGCTCACCACTCATTTTAGGGCTCGGCTGATTTGGAGTACCTAGAGTCATGAGCAATTCGCCAGTAGGTGAGAACCGCCTAACCGTGCTGTCTCCGTTATCCACACAGAAGACGGTATCATCCGGCGCGATAGTCACACCGTGAGGGTTTGTGAAAACTCCTTCTCCCCAAGTCCGCAAGATGTCCCCATCGGGATTCAATACAATCATCGGGCAGGTTCCGCGGTTGAACACGTAGATTTGATCCCTCGAATCCACAGCCACCGCAGTACCTTCCTTGTATTGCCAACCTTCCGGGAGTTTACCCCAATTGTCGCCGGATGCTCTGAACTGGAAACTGTTTTCTCCGACAATCACCGGACTGGTGTTCTCGCCGCTGGATCCGTGGCCGTCCGTCCGTATGCCAAACTCCCAATCTTGTTCCCTATCAGCCAATTTCTCCACCTCCCATTTCAGCCATTACAGGTCGTGGTATAGGTCTGCCAAGCGGCCCATGTTGTTGACCACGGATCCAGTATAGTTCACCTTCCGGACATTCATTAGTTTTAGAGTAAAGTCTGCGACCAACACCTCGTGCGTGCTCACTGCGTAGTTCGACTCTAGTCCATCTCCCGATACCCTACTTTTGTTACCTTCCGGTATCAGTGTTTCCGGAATCGAAACATGGGTCACGCTAGGGTCGCAATAACCGAATATATCTACGCTCATATAACCTCCGCCGTCATGGAAGAAGCTGCCAAAAAGATAGAGAGCAAATTATTCGGAGATTAATCCCGTCGGGACACATAAACTAAAGGTTTGAACTCTTTGTAGACAAGCCTCCCCTCTAGAATTATCCTACCTCCATTATGAGCAGCGAACGCATACAGCGCCGCATTGAACGCCTCTTAGGCCTAGCGAAGGCGGCGGCGGAACGGAGCGACTGGGAGGAATCCCGCCGGCTTACCGATGACGTACTCGCCCTAGACCCAGAGAATGCTGATGCTCAAACGTATATCGTGTCTGAGCTCCAACTCAGGATAGAGAGTCTCTTAATCCAAGCCCAGGCGGCGGCGGAACGGAGCGACTGGGAAGAATCCCGCCAGGCTGCCGAGCTCGTACTTGCCATGGACCCGGATAATGCCATCGCTCAATCATATGTACTCCGTGCAGGACAGGGCACGATCGAACACCTCTTGGACCAAGTGGAAGAGGCAGCGGACCTTCGGGATTGGGACCAGGTCCGCCTATTTGCCGGAGACATACTTGCCTTAGACCCAGATAATGTCGATGCTCAGACATATAACGCGGCTGCCGACCGAGTGCTCGACAATATATCCGACGAACCTCAAAGAGGGCACTACGAAATAGTTGTAGATTCGTCTGCTGGAGTTGCTACGGTAAGGGGTGAAAAGTTGTTTTTCGTACCTAGCGGCCAACGTACTCGCTATCAGCGACAAGAATTCGCTATCCTTGAAGGCCTTTACCGGAACCGTGGTCGAGCGCTCAGCCTCCAACAAATAGTGGACGAATGCAGTTCAGTTTTCTTTTTCGATTCACCCGCCCGAGTCAATGACATCATCCACAAGTGCATCATTTCGTTAAGAATGAGAATCGAAGAGGACCCTTCAAACCCGAAGATCATTCGAGATGTAGGAGACCGGTCTGCTACCTCTTCCGGTTGGCCCGATAGGTACATAATCGCTCCATCATTTGTGCAAACTTTAGATACAGGGGATATCTCTCTGCCCAAATTACCGGAGGAAACCAACCAAGAGTTGGATCAAGTAACAGCGGTAGACCCTACCGGCCAAGAGGAACAAGAAGAACGACAGACGAGGCCTCCAGAGGATTCTCGTCGCAGTCGCTGGGTGGGGACCTTCTATACGGAGGATTACCGGAAGCCCCCGGAGAGAATAGAAGGGTTCCATTGGCACTGGGGGATGCTGAAGCGAATTTTGTTGATTGCCGTAGTCGGCTTAATATTCGGGCTTATTGGTCAATTTATCGCTATTTTCATATTTGGCCTTACTTATGACGAAGGATCGTGGGCTTTTGTTTTGATTGGGTATATCACCGGAGGAATAATTGGAAACAAGCTTTATGACCAGGGGGTTGGGTAGTCGATCCATCCAACTGTTCGTTAATCTTAGACTTGCCTCTTCTCGGAAAATAAAAACAAGACCAAAACGAGACCAAAAGGCCAAATATGAAAAGCCCGGATTGCTGAAATCCGGGCTTTCCTTTGCGCCGTTTGGTATCCAACTATTTTCCTAGCAATTTCGCCTCAACTTTTTTTAACGTTCTCTGTTTGCCCCCAAGCAGATCGTACAGAAGCGACATAGAACATCGCCTTTTACGTTGTGTCGGTCTGCCTCTTCCATAGGGAGCCAAGAACATTGCCTGGGGACATGGGCAACTTCTCCATTCGAACCCCGATCGCAGCGTATACAGCGTTGGCGATAGCCGCCATAGGAGGGACAATCGGAACCTCACCGACACCGCGGACCCCGTAGGGATGCCCTGGGTTTGCTACTTCCACGAGTACCGTATCAATCATCGGCAAATCAAGGCTAGTGGGCATGCGATAATCCAGGAAGGTCGGGTTCTCCATTGATCCATTCCCGTCGAGTACGTATTCTTCATTCAGCGCCCATCCGATACCTTGAGCGCAACCACCTTGAATCTGGCCTTCAACATAGCTGGGATGCACTGCTTTCCCAACGTCTTGTACGGCTGTATACCGCAAAATGTCGACCTTACCAGTTTCCGGGTCCACTTCAACGTCCACGATATGGGTAGTAAATGACCCTCCTACACCTGTAGGCGAAACGTTTCCACGGCCTGTTATGGGTCCTCCGGTGGAGTTTAGGCGAGCTGCCATTTCTTTGAAGGTAAATTTCAGCTCTGGATCGGAGATGTGAGACAGGGTGCCATCATAGTATTCGACTAAGCTTGAATCTACGTCCCAAATGCGAGCGGCCCTCTCCACGAGTTGCTGCTTGATATCCACCGCGGCTTCATAACAAGCCCAACCTGTTTTGAAGGCTACACTGCTGCCTCCGGTTAACGACGTATAGCCTACCGAATCCGTGTCACCTACCACCGGCCTCACATCTTCGGCTGCAATACCCAGAACCTCTGCAAGCTGCATGGAAACCGCGGCCCTCGACCCGCCGATATCAGGCGAACCCTCAATCAAACTCACAGTACCGTCGGAATTGACGCTCGCAGTAGCGCTTGCGGGTCCGGTAGCATTGAACCAATAGCCAGAGGCAACACCACGGCCACGATTGGGTCCTTCCAGTGGGGCGTTCCAATGAGGGTGATCCATAGCTGCTTGTACGGTCTCCATATTGCCAATACTGCCAAACAGTGGTCCTGTGAGTCGGCGGGAACCCTCCTTGGAGGCATTTAACAGCCGAAACTCCAATGGATCCATCCCAATCTGCTCACAGATTTCATCTACGACTGTTTCCATGGCGAATGCGGCGGCAGGCGCTCCTGGTGCCCGATAGGCGGCCGTCTTCGGTTTGTTTAGCACGACATCAAAGCCCTCTATCCGGCCATTGGATATGTCATAGGGCCCAGACATACATTGGCAACCAGGATTAATTGGTGACCCCGGATATGCCCCAGCCTCGAAGGCCAATGAAGCATCGAGCGCAGTTATGCGCCCATCTTTCATAACCCCCAACTTACACCTCATCCAACTACCGGAAGTGGGGCCAGAGCCCTGGAACACTTCAGAACGATTCATGCTTAACTTCACCGCCTGTCCCGCCACCCGGGACAATAACGCCGCAACTGGTTCCAGGTAGACTAATGTTTTGCCTCCAAATCCACCACCGATCTCCATCGGTACTACTCTAATCTTGGAGACATCGATACCCAGCGTGCTAGCCACCTGATCTCTGACATTGAAGTGTCCTTGGCTGCTGCACCAGATGGTAAGGCTACCGTCTGGCCCCCAGTCGGCGGTGGCCGAATGCGGTTCGATATAGCCTTGATGTACCGAGCTAGTCCGGAATTCGCGTTCAATTACGACGTCTGCGTCTTTGAAACCCTGTTCGGTGTCCCCTGCTTCGAACACAAAGTGGTTTGCGACGTTGGTGCTTCGGGTTTCGTCGCCTTCATCGCGCAACCCGCCGGGTCTCACATTGGGATTAGCCACGTTGGCAAGCCGTTCATGTAGAACCGGAGCATCTTCTTTCATGGCTTCCAGAAGATCGGTCACGTGAGGAAGGACTTCGTAGTCCACTTCAATGAGCTCCAACGCCTGTTCTGCGATGTGGACATTGGTGGCGGCGACTGCGGCGACGGCGTGGCCTTTATAGAGCACCTTGTCCTCAGCCAGACAATTGTTACTAAGGAATTTGGGGTTTACCATGGCATTTTCGCCTATGTCGGTCAGTATTCCAGTGGGCTGCGGCAAAGCTGCAGAGGTGACAATTGCCCTCACTCCTGGTATCACGTCAGCCTTGCTGGTATCGATACTTCTAATGCGCGCGTGGGCATGGGGGCTCCTCAGCACCTTTCCGTAGAGCATTCCAGGAAGATGTAGATCTGCGCTGTAACGGGCGCGGCCAGTGACTTTATCGGCGCCGTCATGACGAATGGGCCGGGTCCCGACCACGTTGAATTCCTGATTGGAAAGAACTATATTCGGTTCAGATTTAGCTACCATCTGTGAAACACCTCAACAATCTCAAAGGACCGTTATTAGCTTAGGTTGGTCTGATAATAAAGGGGTGACGGGATTCTATCATGCGCTCTAAACTGCCATCGGAGATAAGAATTTGCCGATAGTTCTATATCTATACGCTAGGAATGCGGCATTGACCCGGGATGCACCCAGGCCCTCTGTGATTAAGCGCATCGGTCGCGTAGTACGTTTTGCTTTCAATCGATTGGGCGCAACACTTTAGGAAGTATTAGCGTACCACCTCCCACACGAGCCGCTCGTCGCGCCACGGGTCATTCACCACGTGGCATTCGAAGTCGAAGAGTATGGTCGCGCGCTCGCTCAGCGAGTATGGGGCCAAGTCGGAATCGCAGCGTGATTCGGGTCCCCCTCACGGGCGAATTGGACCCAGGCGGGGTTTACTTGCCCGGCGGCTCCCTGGCCGGCGACCATGGTCTTGGACCGCAGGCGTCCAGACGTTAAGCACGAGGCAGTGCTTATTCTGCACCTCTTGCTTGGGGAACCCCGCAGCCACTCTGGCGGCGGTTGTCTCTGCACGCGCTGGCTGAGGACAGGCCGGGCCGTAGTCGGTGGCATCACGTTCCCCGGGCCACGGCGTGGGAGGCTTCGGGCGCAAGAAGCGATTGCGCCCTCCCGTTGGGCCGCCATAGGGTATGCCCTTAAAGACTTGGATCGCCTTCGACGTGTAGCCGCAGACCTTGCCGGCGCTCGTCTCTACGACAGGATCGCTCATGGCACCCTCTTTGCGGCTTCCCTTTGAAACGCGGCGCAAGTATAGCCCAAGCAAAGACGGCTGTTAAGGATAAGCAAAGCCTGGATACTTGGCGGGGCACCCTACCGGTCGGTGCCCAATGAACCGGCTAAAGTTGTCCCTAAATGAATTGGCGAACGCCAATCCCGTTCCCAATAGGGCACCTTCGGGATCCGGTCCCCCATATACTGGGTGCCGCGTTATCCCACCTTATACTGCCAGGGCATCAATTTGGATTGTCCAGAGGACTGGTATCTAGTCAACATTAGGACTTCAGATTATGGTGCCGTATCGGAAATTGCCAAGTATGTGGCCAAGGTTGATGAGATCGTAAGTGCTGACCCTGTGAAGGTCGTGACATATCTCATGGCCAGACATCGTAAGCGGATGCTCCAGGGCTTTGGTTCCATGTATGACGTGAGCCTCAAGGAGGACGAGGACCCTGAGGATTTATTCGAGGCTCCGACGGCTTCAGAGCAATGTCCATACTCCGATTGTTCGGAGCCCAATAATCCTATTTGGGGATTTGTTTGTTCTGGCCATCGGGACGGATGGGAGCCAGAGAGAGATAATCGGACGTGCCGATATAGATTGCATCCGGAGGGTTTGGCTCCTCCGGCGGTTGTGGCCTGGGTCACAACTTCCGGGCCATGGCCGGTGTTTATCGCTAGTTAACCTTATTGACCAAATTGCCCAATTTCGACGCAATATTCCCTGCGACAATAATTAGGACACCCAAGGCCACCGGATTCAAAGCGTTATTAAGAAACATCCATATACCGTCGGAGTTACTGGCATTCCACGCTTTCGACCCAAGAGCCAAGCCTCCGATAATGATTACAACACCAACAAGCCCTAGCAACTTGTCCAGTCCTATCCATTTGTTCATTTTACGCCTCCTATTTGTTTACTAACATCATGGAGTTTTTAGACGCAATAATACCTTTGTGAGCGGATTCATACGTTGCGGGGTCGCGTGTGAAAGTGTCGGTTAGGCTGCATTCGACTCTTTTTTCTGTTTTGTCTTCAATTTATTTTGGGTGAGCGTTGCATGGAACTTTTTCTGGTCCGAGTGCTCCATGATAAACCTGGAAAAATCTTTGGATTCTGGACGGATCAACATTGGTGAAAGAGTCTGTGACACCCCATGTTGATAGAGAGATTTGGCCTTCAGGTATACCACTGTAAAAACGCGCGACGCCCCAAAGTTTACTCAGCGAAACGTCTGAGAATGATTTTTTCAATGAATCAAGGTCTTCTTTTTTTACAAGGTTATAGCTGATTACGATATTTCCGTGTTCCATGTTATGAACTACAAGTTCATCTGGTAATTCTTCTTCATAAAATCCACATTTTGCCCACCTAGGCCAATGGTGACCTGACGTTGGAGGGATGTGGCCTAGGTCGGTGTAATTGACAGAAGTCGGTTCCGAAATATGCTGGCTATAACGGGCAATCTCGTAATGGACTCCGGGCATTTCTGTTGTTTTATAAACTGAGCGGCTGTTATCACCACTTCCCAACTTCAGGCCGGCGAAGGCGAAACCGACAATCATAAGGATAATAACCACGGCGGACGCGATCCGATAATAAATATTAAGCTTAATCCACTTGCGCCATGTGGAATTGACTACGTTGTTGGATTGATTGGTTCTCGCGCCTGACCTCCTGACGCGTCGTTTTGAAAAAGGCAATGTGCTGGCCTCCCTGTTTATTATGAAAATAGTTAGAGCACTGCTGGAGAAATTTCGGTCCGTCAACGCGCTCCGATGTTCCGGATAAGGGGAAAGGACATGCATCAGGATGTTATCGTTAGGCTTTCCGTTGTCACCCATGAGCCGGAGTATTTTAATCTCAACTGCCCAGTCCTAGTCAGGGCTAACTTCGATGCAAAGATCGCATTTATTCCGGACGCGCAGTTTCCCGACTAGAAGACCACGTCTCCACTGCCTCGCCCAACTCCGGTATGTGCTGGAACAACCCCTTCTTCAGCCTGGCGGCAATGGTCTCCGGAAGTTGCGGCTCACCTAGGCGACAACTAGCTATCGAGTCCTCTCAAGATGTCATTCAGGGCATCATCTAAGGCGGGGTCCAGATCAACAGGTTCCACAAAAGGCGTGTACACATAATCCTCCCGTATCCTGTCGATTAGTTGCTTCGCCTCAGCGTTGGCTTCGCCTATCTCTTCCAGTCTTTCCGCCAGCTGGTTGGATTCAGATTCGCCCATGGTTCGAAGTTCGCTCAGGTCCAGGTCCAATTTGAACATAGACCTCACGCGGCGCATGATGTCGTAATAGGACTGATGATCGATGTTGATCCCGAATTGCTCGTTCTCTCTAGTCGCAAAGGGGTACATAGGCGCCATCGCACCGAACCGGAACATCTCGACATCCGGATATTCATAATGGGCCAGGGTCACTAGAGCCATGGCTATGGTGGGGCCTCTACGTCCTTCACTGCCGTAACTGGAGAACTGTACGCCGTACCGCTCCAGAGTCTCTTTCATCTCCGCCTTGCTGTAAACGCAGTTGATTCGGCGCTCAAGATCAGGTGGAGCGCTCCCGTTGACACCCTCGACCGCGACTGTCTGGCTGATGCCCAAGTCACTGATGCCCTGAAAGAAGGCTCTGGCATAAAGTTCTATCTGGTGCGAGGGCTCCTCTCCCAGAAAGATGATCAACCCGTTTCCAGCGTCGTAGAAGGCATTCTCACGCTGCAACGGGCCAGCTGGAAGCCCATCCAGGTAGGATGTCTTGGGCCGATAGGTGTCATGTGTCCCAGCCACTTGGAAGGGAAAGCAAAGTTCGGAAACCGTCCGGTCCATCTCACCGATCTTTTGGGCTTCCAGTTTTTCGATCAGGTATCTTGGGAGTCCACTGGAGATTCTGCCTCCGTTGGACCACTGCCGCCGCCACCCGGCTAGTAAGTACCGTGCCTCTGGTTTGCTTTCAAATGTGACTAGCGAGTCAGCCATTTTGTGTCCGCTCCTCTGTTGGGCCTTATCGAATTCAGGGGGGGCGTGCCGGCTGGGTACTCGGTCTGAATGCCCGCCAGCATTGGCGGAGTGCAAGAATCCAATCCGTTTCGAACGTGCGCGCCTTGAGGAATCCATCACCGCCGGGAGAATTCCTCTCTAGGCCGGTCAAATCTTCCTTACGTCTCTAAGCCGGACCGCCGCCGACTCGCCAACCACCGGTAGACAGCTATACGAGTAAGTATACGTCTCTGACACGGAGTTTGTGCCCAGAATCCCTCAGTGAAGCAGATCCTGTTATTCCGGGGTTCAGCTTCCAGTTCAACGCTCTGGCGTCGCGGTGGCATCCGACGATAGCGTCTACGTTGCAGACATGGGCAACAACGCTATTTTGAAGGTAATACTACCGATGAAACCGAAGACTATCGTCGTGACTGGATTGAGCAGCGATATCGGGGTTAATAGGGTGGCTATTCCCGTACTAGTGAGAAACTCAGATTTGGTCAGGAAGCCGTGCATATCGTCTTCAAGTGTTTTATTAAAAGCATCTTGATGGAGGTTCAGGTTAAGTTTTGTTTCCATAGCAAACTACCTCCGACTAATCGTCGAATCCCGATATGCCCGAAATTATATTCCAAAGTTCCAATGCGGGGTAATTCTTTGGGTCAGTCCGGGGCCATCTAACCGGCGGTAGATTTTAGGTATGGCCTGCCGTTGGGCCTCGGATCCCTCCAGGGAATTATTAGGCCGCTTCCAAAGTTCTGGCCTTCATCATCTTCATGATCTTTTTCCTGGTCGCCGTATCCGCGCGCTTCTTCGCCCTTCTCTCTATCCGTGCCGCCCTCGTTTCTGGGTTTCGGTGGGTAGTCTCTTTCGGCATCTTCCTCTCCTGATTCGTATCGCGTGAAATTTCAACGTTGCCTAAGGCACAGAAGGGTCACCGTTTTTGCATTGTCGGTGGCCCTTTTTTATTGGCTGTGGGACCCACGGGCCCCACTCCGGCCAGCCTGACACCGGAGGCGCCAGACAAACTCAAAATGCTGTGGTTTAGTCCTTCCTCTCAGGGTCACCGTCCGGCATTGCGGTGGCCTTTTCCCCTCCTGAAGTGTCCCTATAGAACGAATTATCCGGTCTGCGTTGGTAGTAACCCATCTTCCGACAATTCGGCCATAAAGGCATCGCCTACAGTTTCTGCCTATCCCCGAATCGAAACGATGATAGCAGATGCCACCATCACCAGTGAATCAGAGTAGATATCGTGCATCGAGCTTACTTCAAGGGATACACTTTAATAGGCTCCTTTGACTCGACAGGCGGGACAGCCACTCCGATGCGGTGCTAACTGCTGCTACAGGAGAGAGAGCGTCGCGATTCCGCCCACGATCATGGCCAGAGCTATCACCTTCAGCACCAAGGTGTCCCGCTCCAACGGCTCATTCAGCAGTTTTATCTTTTCGATGCTGAACAAGCTGCTT
>ERZ651768.1580-NODE-1580-length-16531-cov-5.255379_pt1 | contig 16531 bp, 9 predicted proteins | sample MGYA00514754_ERZ651768 | MGnify/ENA metagenome assembly ERZ651768
GTCCAATTCCCTTGCTGAGTTTAGATACCACCGACTCTTTCCAAGATCGAATGGCGTCTAAATCTAAAGTGGGGTCGGCAAATGTCACTCCTGATTTTTCCAAGGTTTTGGCTTCCTCTATCACCTTTGCAATATGCAATAAGGCTTTAGAAGGAATACAGCCTCTGTTCAAACAGACGCCGCCTAAATCAGCATCCTTATCAATAAGGAGGACCTTTTTCCCCAAGTCAGCAGCTCTAAATGCAGCAGCATAACCCCCAGGACCTGCCCCAATTACAACTACTTCTGCGTGAATATTTTGGCTCATGTTGTTTTAGGTGATTTCTTCTAAATTGGAAAGCAACCGTCCAAATGTAGTGGTAAATCTTGCAGCTGCAGCGCCATCTATAACCCTGTGATCATAAGAGAGTGCAAAGGGAAGCATAAGTCGTCTGCGGAATTTTCCTTCCATAAACACTGGTTCCTCTGCATTTCGTGAAATTCCTAAAATGGCTACTTCTGGGGGATTCACAATGGGGGTGAAATAGGTACCACCGATTCCCCCTAAGCTGGAAATAGTGAAACAGCCCCCTTCCATATCTGCTGGTAATAATTTTTTATCTCTGGCTTTTCTGCTGAGCGTGGTCAATTCCCGGGCTAACTCCTTAATGGATTTGTTATTAGCATTTTTTATTACCGGAACCATCAATCCATTAGGGGTGTCCACAGCCACACCCACATGGATATATTTTTTCAATACTAGGTTTTCATTAGTGGAATCCAACGAACTATTAAACTGAGGCATTTCTGAAAGTAAAATCCCCACTGCTTTTATAAAGAAAGGAATGAGGGATACTTTAATTTCGGAGTCATTATTAACCTTCTTCAAATGCTTGCGTAATTTTTCAAGTTTGGTAATATCACATTTGTCAAATTGAGTCACATGAGGGATGGCCTGCCAGGCTTGTTGTAGACGACTACCAGTAATCTTCTTGATTTTATTAAGAGGCTGAATATCAACTTCACCCCATTTGGAGAAATCTAAGTCCTGCCCTGGAGCAATAATTGGTAATACTTTACCTGTGGGTCCCCCAGCCAATCGTCCTTTTATGTATTCCTGTACATCTTCCTGAGTGATGCGGCCTTTGGGACCACTGCCATTTACTAGTTTTAGATCACAGCCTAATTCTCGAGAAAAACGCCGAACAGATGGACTTGCCAAAACAGGTTTGCCTAATTGGGGGGATTGTGCAGGAACAGATTTTTCAATGGGTGTTGACTCCGCTTGCTTTGGGGTTGGAGTTTTAGAAATTTCATCCTGAACAGATTCAACAATTTCTGCCTCATTATCATTTTCTTTAATTGGGGGTTCAGTTTGCCCTTCTCCTTTAATACGAATGATTACATCTCCTGGAGATAAAGTGCCTCCCTTTTCCACCTGAACGGATTCAACTACGCCGCCCTCAATTGTGGGAATTTCCATGGAGGCTTTTTCTGTTTCCACCACAATTATGGGATCGTCCAATTTAATGGAATCTCCCTTTGTCACCAGCACATCAGATATTTCTACGGAAGTGATCCCTTCACCTAATTCAGGGAGTCGAATTTCTATCATAATAATTGGCTGTTTTTCATATTACACTGTAACCGGATTGGGTTTTTCCGGGTCTAATTTATATTTATTGATGGCATCCGTTACTTTGGACTTTTCCACTTTGCCTTCGTTGCTGAGGGATTCCAGAGCCGTCATCACGATATAATAACGATTCACCTCAAAAAATTTCCGCAACTCATCCCGGGTTTCACTACGTCCAAATCCATCAGTCCCCAATGCTACAAATGGGCAGTTTATGTAGGGAGAAATTTGCTCCGCCACTAATTTCACGTAATCAGATACCGCAACTACTGGTCCATTCTCAGCTAATAAATTGGCTCCAACATAAGACTGCTTATCTGTTTCATTTGGGTGGAGTGTATTCCAGCGACTCTTGTCTTCCGCCTCTCGGTGCAATTCACTGAAGCTGGTGACGGACCAAATATCTGTATCAATTTGCCAATCTTCCTTCAAAATATTCGATGCTTCCAAAACTTCATTTACCATGGATCCGCTGGCCAATAATTGCACCCGTGGATTATTGCCAGATACATCAGTTTGTAATTTATACATCCCTTTTATAATACCGTCTTCTACATTTTTTGGTAAACTGGGCTGGACATAATTTTCATTTTCCAAGGTAATGTAATAAAAAACATCTTCCTGATTTACGTACATACGCTCCAATCCGTCATGAATGATGACTGCAATTTCATACGCATACGCCGGATCATATGCCTTTACATTGGGGATCACCGAAGCCATGAGATGACTGTGGCCATCTTGATGTTGTAGTCCTTCACCAGCTAGAGTGGTTCTCCCTGCAGTGCCACCTAATAAGAAGCCTTTGGTACGCATATCGGCAGCTGCCCAAATAAAATCACCCACTCGTTGAAATCCAAACATGGAATAATAAATAAAGAAAGGGATCATATTAATACTGTGATTACTATAGGAAGTCCCTGCAGCTATAAATGATGATATTGCGCCTGCCTCTGTAATGCCTTCTTCTAAAATTTGACCATCAGTGGCTTCTCGATAATAGAGAAACTGGTCTGAGTCTACCGGGTCATACACTTGCCCTACATGGGAGTAAATTCCCAGTTGGCGGAAGAGGGGATCAATGCCAAATGTGCGAGCCTCATCAGGAATAATAGGAACAATATGCTTGCCGATACTATCATCTTTACAAAGCAATGTTAATATTCGGACGTAAGCCATTGTAGTAGAAATTTCTCGATCACCCGAACCCTTTAGCAATTCGTCCAAAATTGATAATGGGGGAATAGTAAGTGGTAGTGCTTTGTCTGTCCGTTGCGGTAAAAAACCACCTAATTCTTCACGTTGTTGCTTTAAGTATTGGATTTCCTCGCTATCTTCAGTGGGTTTATAAAATGGTGCCTTAATACATTCTTCATCAGAAAGTGGGATATCAAATCGTGAACGGAAATGAAGGAGTTCGTCTTCATTGAGTTTCTTCTGTGAATGGGTGATATTTCTCCCTTCTCCGGCTTCTCCCAATCCATAGCCTTTGATGGTATGTGCCAGAATAACCGTAGGTTGCCCTGTGTGATTTACAGCCTCTGAAAACGCAGCATACACTTTGGCAGGGTCATGACCGCCTACTTTAAATTTCCAGAGTTCATCATCGGTATATTGTTCCACCATTTTCAATAGTTCAGGATATTTTCCCCAGAAGTGTTCTCGGGTATAGGCACCACCCTCCACCACATATTTCAGACTGTCTCCATCCACCATTTCTTCTAAGCGTTTGATGAGAAGTCCAGCATCATCCTTTTCATGGAAGGTATCCCATTCAGAGCCCCAAACCACTTTAATTACATTCCAGCCGGCACCTCGAAAGGCACCTTCTAATTCTTGGATAATTTTTCCATTTCCACGAACGGGACCATCTAATCTTTGCAGATTACAATTCACTACAAAAATCAAATTATCTAATTTCTCACGAGACGCCAAAGTTAAGGCACCCATTGATTCGGGCTCATCCATTTCTCCGTCGCCTAAAAATGCCCACACTTTTCGGTTATGATTATCCATGAGCCCCCGGTCATGCAGATAGTGCATGAACCGTGCCTGGTAAATAGCCATGATGGGTCCTAGTCCCATAGATACCGTCGGGAATTGCCAAAAGTTTGGCATGAGCCAAGGGTGGGGATAAGAGGAGAGTCCTCCTCCATCTGCTAATTCTTTTCTGAAATTATTTAATTGAATTTTAGATATTCGGCCTTCCAAATAAGCTCTGGCATAAATACCGGGTGCGGCATGTCCTTGAATAAATGCTAGGTCTCCATCATGGAATTCAGGACCTTTTAGAAAATGGTTAAATGCTACTTCGTACAAGGTTGCCGCAGAGGCATAAGAGGAAATATGACCTCCAATGCCATGATGTTCTCGATTTGCCCGGACTACCATGGCCATTGCATTCCATCGAATAAGAGATTTAATGCGCCTTTCAATAGCCCTGTCACCGGGATAGGGTTGTTGATGGCTCACTGGAATAGTGTTCACATAGTCAGTATTTGCACTGTAGGGCATTCGCACACCATTTCGACGGGAAAACTCAATAAGTTTTTCCAAAATAAAATGGGTTCGATCTATCCCTGAAGTTTCTAAAATTGAGCGAATGGACTCAATCCATTCTTGCGTCTCAAGCGGATCTTGATCCGAGTAATTATTTGAATTTGTCATTTAATAAGTTAATAATGTGGTATGAATAGTGATAAAAATTACAGCATATTAAAGGGGTATACAAACCATAGTGCATGAGTTTTTTTAAGAAATATTACCAGCCATATTATCAATATATAAACATCTTTCCTCTTTTTCCACATTGTTCCTTCTCCCTAAAATTCCCCGTTGCTAAAATGATAATATTTACACCTAATAATATAAACCTCTTAGATGCCTGAACCAATTTACGATGAATCTACAATAAAATCGCTGGATTGGAAGGAGCATATCCGCACACGCCCTGGAATGTATATTGGGAAATTGGGTGATGGTTCTTCTCATGATGATGGAATTTATATTCTGCTAAAGGAAGTGGTTGATAATTGTATTGATGAATTCGTCATGGGTCATGGCAAAACAATTGATATTAAAGTATCTGATCAGAAAGTTACCGTTAGAGATTATGGTCGAGGAATCCCTCTGGGAAAAGTTGTAGATTGTGTTTCAAAAATAAATACTGGCGGAAAATATGATACAGAAGCCTTTAAAAAATCTGTTGGTTTGAATGGAGTCGGAACAAAAGCGGTTAATGCACTTTCCGATGCATTTACTGTGCAATCAGTTCGAGATGGTGAAATGAAACTGGTTGACTACTCAAGGGGAGAAATTACTCAAGATTATCAAATTGAAAAATCATCTCTCAGAAATGGTACTAAAGTAGTTTTTCAACCAGACAATAAAATATTTAAAAACTTTCACTTTTTACCAGAATATATAGAAGATCAAATTTGGAATTATGTGTATCTAAATTCCGGACTCAATATTAATTTTAATGGTGAAAAATATTTTTCTGAAAATGGATTGAAAGACCTGTTAGAGCGAAAAACAGATGTAGAAAAAATTCACTATTCGATTATCCATTTGAAAGGAGAAGATATTGAAGTTGCGCTCACCCATGGCGACCAATATGGAGAAGAATACTATTCATTCGTTAATGGGCAACATACAACCCAAGGCGGCACTCATTTAGCGGCATTTCGAGAAGCTATCGTGCGAACTCTTCGTGAATATTACAAAAAAGATTTTGATGCTTCTGATATTCGAGCATCTATTATTGGCGCAATTTCTCTTCGTATTCAAAATCCTGTATTTGAATCTCAGACCAAAACCCGATTAGGGTCAATTGAAATGAATGCAGATGGTCCGACGGTTCGTATTTTTATTAATGATTTTATAAAACGAGAATTAGATAATTTTCTACATCAGAATACTGATCTTGCAGAATATTTATTAAAGAGGATATTACAGTCAGAACGTGAGCGAAAGGATATGGCTGGAGTAAAAAAACTTGCAAATCAGCGAGCAAAAAAAGCCAACCTTCACAATAAAAAACTTCGAGATTGTAAAGTTCATTTAAATGATGAAAAGGTAGATGATGAAAAGCGACTGAATTCTACAATTTTTATAACTGAAGGAGATTCAGCAAGTGGTTCTATCACCAAATCAAGGGATGTTGCCACCCAGGCTGTTTTTAGCCTCAGAGGAAAGCCGTTAAATTCTTTCGGAATGAAAAAGAAAGTAGTATATGAAAATGAAGAGTTTAACCTACTGCAACATGCCCTCAATATAGAAGAAGGATTGGAAAATCTTAGATATAACCAGGTGGTTGTGGCAACAGATGCGGATGTGGATGGTATGCATATTCGTCTATTAATACTCACATTCTTTTTACAGTTTTTCCCTGATTTGGTAAAAAATGGCCATGTGTATATTTTAGAAACGCCATTATTTAGGGTGCGAAATAAAAAAGATACATTGTATTGTTATTCTGAAAATGAAAAAAATGCTGCTATTAATAATTTAGGTGGTAAGCCAGAAATTACCAGATTTAAGGGGTTGGGAGAAATATCACCAGAAGAATTTGGTCTTTTTATTGGAGAATCTATGCGTTTGGAACCGATAATTATTAAGGGAAAAACATCGGTTAATGATCTGTTAAAATATTTTATGGGTAAAAACACAGAAGAGCGTCAAAATTTTATAATTGATAATTTGCGCATTGAAGAAGATGAATTAGAGGAAGTCTATGCCTAAAGGCGAAAAGATTAATGTCTCTCAAGATATGGATATAAATTCTGCTTCAGAAGAACAGATTCAGGAAGCCAGACCAGTTTCTCGTCTTTATGAAAATTGGTTTTTAGATTATGCTTCATATGTTATTCTCGAAAGAGCGGTTCCAAAATATGATGATGGTTTAAAGCCAGTCCAACGACGCATATTGCATGCAATGAAAGAAATGGATGATGGCCGTTTCCATAAAGTTGCCAATATCATTGGGCAGACTATGCAATACCATCCACATGGTGATGCTGCCATTGGAGATGCATTGGTAAATATGGGGCAAAAAGATATGCTCATTAATACTCAGGGGAATTGGGGTGATACCCGTACAGGAGATTCTGCTGCTGCTCCCCGTTATATTGAGGCGAGATTATCCAAATTTGCGATAGATGTAGTATTTAATAAAGAAGTGACTGAATGGCAGAATTCTTATGATGGTAGAAAACAGGAGCCTGTGGCATTACCCGTAAAATTTCCAATGCTCCTAACCCAAGGGGTAGAAGGAATTGCAGTAGGACTATCTACTAAAATTATGCCCCATAATTTCTGTGAATTAATTAAGGGTTCCATTGATTCATTAAATGGAAAAAAGACCAAACTCCTTCCTGATTTCCCATCAGGCGGGATGGGTGACTTTACTCAATATAATGGAGGATCTAAAGGTGGAAAGATTCGTCTGAGAGCAGATATTAAAGTTGTAGATAAATCCACACTTTCCATAACATCGGTTCCATACAATACTACCACCGGGAGTCTAATTGATACCATCCTAAAAGCAAATGATTCTGGGAAAATTAAAATAAAAAAAGTAGAAGACAATACGGCTAAAGATGTTGAAATATTGGTTCATTTAAAACAAGGGGTTTCATCTGATGTAGCAATAGATGCTCTATTTGCATTTACTAATTGCGAAGTGGGTATATCGCCAAATTGCTGTGTAATTATTAATAATACCCCTCGATTCCTTGCAGTAGATGAACTTCTGAAAATGTCCACCGATAATACGGTAGATTTATTACGAAAAGAGTTAGAGATTCAAAAATCTGTTTTAAAAGACAAATGGCATTTTTCTTCATTAGAACGGGTATTTATTGAGAATCGTATTTATAGGAATATTGAGGATTGTGAAACCTGGGAGGAAGTATTATCAACGATAGATAAGGGATTGGATCCTTTTAAATCTCAATTTAAAAGAGAAATCATAGAAGAAGATCTAGTGCGGCTCACAGAACTAAAAATAAAACGTATCTCCAAATATGATAGTCTAAAAGCAGATGAACTTATAGCAAAAATTGAATCAAATTTGGAGGAGGTTCAAAACAACCTAAATCATTTAACGGAATATGCCATCCGCTATTTTGAACAAATATTAAAAAACCATGGTAAAGGTCGTGAACGGAAAACGGAAATAGCCCAGTTCGATACCATTAAAGCCAGAAGGGTTGCAGCCGCGAATGTAAAATTATACATGAATAGTGAGGATGGTTTCGTGGGAACATCTCTTCGAAAAGACGAATTTGTTTGCGATTGTTCTGATCTGGATGATATTATTATAATTAGACAAGATGGGAAATTAATTGTAACTCGGATTGGTGAAAAAACTTTTGTTGGTAAAGATATAATTCATGCGGCTATCTGGAAAAAAAATGATAAACATATGGTGTACAATGCAATTTATTTTGATGGTAGTACTGGAATTTCATATGCCAAACGTTTTTCTGTAACTTCCATTATTAGGGATCGAGAATATGATATTACACAGGGAAGTGACAAATCACAATTATTATATTTTACAGCAAACCCAAATAGTGAATCTGAAATGGTAATGGTAAATCTGCATAATTCTGTAAAAGCGCGTAAAAAAATATTTGATTTTAATTTTGGTGAACTTGCAATAAAAGGTAGGGGGTCAAAAGGAAATATTGTATCTAAACACCGTGTTCGAAAAGTAGCACAGAAGGAAGTAGGTGAATCCACTCTGGGAGGAAGAGATATATGGTTGGATGAAAATATCGGTAGATTGAATACTGATAAGCAGGGTAGGTATCTTGGTAGTTTTAATACAGATGATGCCATATTAGTTATTCATGAAGATGGTTCTTATGAACTGGCTGACTTTGAATTGACCAACCGATTTAAACTTAATGAAATTAGCTTAATTGAGAAATTTAATTCAGATAGATTCCTAACTGCCGTGCATTTTGAAGGTGGGTCCCGAACTTATTATGTAAAACGTTTCCAGATAGAAACCACGACTTTTGGAAGACGGTTTAATTTTATAAGTGATGAACGTACATCTAAACTTATTCTAATTTCTTCAGTTGAAAATCCAATATTAGAATATAGCTATAGAACTAAAAGGGGAGAGAAAAGAACAAGGAAACAAGATTTAGTACAATTTGTGGAAATAAAAGGCTGGAAGGCGCTTGGCAATAAATTAGGAAATTACCTTCGAATGAGTGGTTTTAAATGGATTGAGGAACCAAGTGAAGTAAATCCTGAAATCGATGAATTAGCTAAATCAGAATTGACATTATTTAATTAACAAGATTTAGGTGTAATTTTTAGGCTATGCGATTAATTCATGTAAAATTGGAGAAAATTCGAAACAGCTTATTTGTAAAAATCCCGGATCTAATATCCGAGGCGCTTCATCTGAAAGAGGGGGAGGAAATTGAAATTAGTATTCATTCAGAACCATCATTTGCACAGGGTGAACTTTGGGAAGATGGATTAGAAAAAGCAGAGGATATAAATGAAATTTATTTATCTATCTCTGAAGATTTACATACTTTAAATATGTATAATCGAATCTACATCCCGGAAAAGTATAGATTCTTTTTTCCACCGGCTAATACAGATTTTTATCTCATTACAAATATTGGGCAGATTAAAACCCATATTACAACAAGTGGATATTTTACAAAAGGTGTACGATCATGGGTGGAAATAAATGGTCCGTTAGAGCCGACAGATAAAATTCATGTTACAATAATTGATGATAACCGAAATGTCTATGAAATGAATGTAGATAGTGGGAATAAGATTTCTAACAATTAATTATACCAATAAAGGAATTACAATTGATAAAAGAACCAGTAATTGATTTACAAATGGCCAAAGAACATGGTCTTTCTGAAAATGAATTTAACCGTATTTTGGAAATATTAGGTAGGGAACCTAATTATGTTGAATTGGGAATATTTTCAGTGATGTGGAGTGAACATTGTTCTTATAAATCATCCATTAAAATGTTGAAGACTTTTCCTAGAGAGGGTGGTCGACTATTAGTTGAGGCGGGAGAAGAAAACGCTGGTCTGGTTGACCTAGGTGATGGATTGGCAACAGCATTTAAGATTGAATCACATAATCACCCTTCAGCGGTGGAACCTTATGAAGGTGCTGCTACTGGTGTTGGAGGAATTATGAGAGATGTATTCACGATGGGAGCCCGGCCAATAGCATCAATGAACAGCCTACGTTTTGGCAGTTTAGAACGAGCAAGGAATCGTTACCTCTTAGATCATGTTGTGGAAGGTATCGCTGATTATGGAAATTGTCTAGGTATTCCTACAGTTGGTGGTGAAGTGGTGATTGAAGATTCATACTCCGGAAATTGTTTAGTAAATGCTATGTCTCTTGGTATCGTTGAAACAACAGATGTTGCCTCTGCAATTGCAAAAGGTGTGGGAAACCCTGTATACATTGTGGGCAGTACAACTGGCAGAGACGGAATTCATGGGGCCACATTTGCATCTGTTGAACTCACTGAGGAGACTGAATCTAAACGATCAAATGTTCAGGTTGGAGACCCATTTACAGAAAAACTGCTTATGGAAGCTTCCTTAGAATTGTGTAAAAAGTCCTGGTTAGTTGGAATCCAAGATATGGGGGCTGCTGGGATTACATGTTCTTCTTCAGAAATGTCTGCTAAAGGGAAATCTGGAATTAAAATTGATCTAGATAAGGTCCCATTGAGAGAGGATGGGATGAATGCCTATGAGATTATGCTATCTGAAAGTCAGGAGAGAATGCTGGTTGTAATTGAGCAAGGGTTTGATGCAGAATTAAATGCAATATTTGAAAAATGGGAATTGGAATGTATTCGTATAGGAGAAGTTACTAATACCGGAATGTTAGAAGTCTACCATCAGGGTACTAAAGTGGCTGAAATTCCATCAGAAGAATTGGTTTTGGGAGGTGGAGCTCCCCAATATGATATGCCTGTTAGAGAACCCGAATATTTTTCAGAAATTAATAATTTCACCATCGATACTATTAATGATGATGAGAACTATAATAAATCCTTACTTACTTTGCTATCAACTCCAAACATTACAAGTAAGCAATTCGTGTTCCGTCAATATGATTCTACAGTTAGAAGTAATACCATTCAGGGTCCTGGAGGTGCAGCAGCAGTCATTCGATTGAAAGGTACCCAAAAAGGATTGGCAATTAGTACGGATTGCAATGGAAGATATGTATATTTAAATCCTCGATTAGGAGGTCAAATTGCAGTGGTAGAATCTGCCCGAAATGTAGTGTGTTCAGGAGGTGAACCTCTGGCAATTACAAATTGTTTAAATTTTGGCAACCCTCAAGATCCTGAAATTTATTGGCAATTTAAAGAAGCGGTTATGGGTATTGGAGAAGCCTGTCGAGCTTTGAACACTCCTGTAACGGGTGGAAATGTTAGTTTTTATAATGAAACTGGCGATACAGCTGTATTTCCAACCCCTGTTATTGGAATGGTTGGATTATTGGAAAACATTAATCAGAGTACAACCTTAGAGTTTAAAGATGCAGGAGATTTTATTGTCACTCTTGGAGCATTAAACGGATGTTTAGGTGGATCTGAATACCTTCGAACCATTCATGGAAAAATTCAGGGACCAATTCCTCATCTTAACTTAGAATTAGAAATGGGAATACAAGAGCTATGTCTCGATGCAATCAAAAAAGGAATTATAAAATCGGCCCATGATTTGTCAGATGGAGGATTGGCAGTTAATCTTAGTGAATCTCTCATTCAATCTAAAGCTGGATTAGGTGCAAAATTGGATGTGGTTCGAAAATTACATAATTCGGAATTATTGTTTGGTGAATGTCAATCTGTAATTATTGTGACATTAGAGGAATCAGCTTTGTATGAATTGATTCTTCTTGCTCAAAATCTGGATATGCACACCCAGACAATTGGAAGAGTTAATGAATCGAATTCATTGGTCATTAATGATCAAATTGATATTTCACGAACAAAGCTAGAAAATGCATATTTCAATTCTTTAGAAAAAATAATGACACAATAAATATGAACAAGGGAAGGATTTATTTTAATCAGTCTCCAAAACCTACAATTGGAGTGGAAGCAGAACTTTTTACAATAAATAAAGATACGTACGAACTATGTCCGGGTGCCCCGCTGATATTAAAAGAATTTCCGGAAAGTTCTAATGTTAAAGAAGAATTATTAGAATGTATTATTGAAGTAAATACAGATATATGTAAGGATATTTCGGATGTGCGATCTGATCTCACTTCAAGAATATTTGAAGTTCAACAAGAATCAGAAAAGCATAATATGGCATTAATTTCAATGGGAACGCATCCGTTTGCCCATTGGAAAGATCAGTCCATTACTCAATCCAGCCGTTATATAAATTTTCTTGAACGAATGCAATGGCCAGTAAGACGACTAATAATTTCAGGATTGCACGTACATATTGGAGTGGAATCTGGTGAGAAAGCTATTGCAATCACTAATGGCATGACTCGTTACATTCCGCTACTTATTGGATTATCTGCAAATTCACCATATTTTGGCAGTGAACTCACCGGTTTGGCTTCTACCCGTACAAAAATATTTGAAGGGTTGCCAACTGCTGGATTGCCTCCATTTTTAAAAAATTATAGTGAATTTCAAAAATTCATGCGTACTCTACAAAAAGCCAATTCAATTCAATCAATTAGAGAAGTATGGTGGGATATTCGACCACACCCCGGATTTGGCACAGTTGAAGTTCGAGTTTGCGATGCCGTCCCATCTATAGAGGAAATGGTAAATTTGGCTGCACTCGTACAATGTTTGGTAGTAGGATTGTCTAATCTGTATGATGATGGCGCTCAACTTGCAATATTAGATCCCTGGGTTATCCATGAAAACAAATGGCGTGCTACCCGTTATGGTATAGATGCAGATATCATTGTTGATGAAGGAGGTAGCTTGCAAAGTTTAAAGGGTGCCATATTGGAAACCATAGATAAAATTCTACCAATCGCTGAAGATTTGGGCTGCCGGCATGAATTAATTCAATTAGGGGATATAGTTGAAAACAATCAAGCTCCTTATCAAAGACAAATAATGCAATATCAAAAAAATGAAGAATACTCAGATATTATTTCGTCCGTAATTAATGATTTAGAAAAAGGAATGATTCCCGTAATATGATTGATAACTGGTTAGATACTAATTTTCAAAAATTAGTAGAAATAAGAAGATGGCTACATCGCCACCCTGAAGTTGGTTTCAAAGAACATGAGACCAGCCAGTATTGTAAAAAACTTATGTGTGATTTGGGGTTGGATATTTATCAAAATGATGAGATGAAAACTGGATTTTATTGCGATTATGGTAATGGGAATGGACCAACGATTGCTGTCCGATGTGATTTGGATGCACTTCCAATTCAAGAAATAAATAAAGTAGATTATTGTTCTCTTAATTCAGGGGTTTCACATGCATGTGGACATGATGCACATTTAACTAATATTTTAGGATTAGCATCCTTTATGGTTGAATCTAATATTAACATTCCTGGAAAAGTAAGATTTTTATTTCAACCAGCTGAAGAAATTGCTCCCGGAGGTGCAGTTGTTATGATAGATGCCGGAGCTATTGAAGGGGTTGACCATATTATTGGAGGGCATATTCTTCCTTCACTCAGCCCTGAAAAAATTGGAATTCGATATGGGGCAATGGCAGCAGCAGTAGAGCAAATAGATGTTACCCTAAATGGACCCGGAGGGCATACATCCCGACCTGCTGAATCCGTTGATTTAATATGGGCTCAAAGTCATTTGGTAATTTCTCTTGAAGAATCATTAAAACATCATCTGGACCAGCGTGAACGCGTTGTACTGGCCTTTGGAAGTGTGGAAGGTGGATATACTTGCAATGTATTACCGGATGCAATCAAAATGAAAGGCACCCTTCGATATTTAAACATGGAATTAGAAAATAAATTAACCAAAATTATTGATAATACAATTCATGCAGTTGAACAACTAACTGGTGCAAAAATAACCTGGTCAATTCCTTATGCAGCTCCTGGACTTATAAATGATAATAAGTGTACAGAATTAGTTATTAAGGCTGCCAATGATATTCTTGGAGAAGAAAATGTAGTGCTTATGGAAGAATCTAGTATGGGTGGAGAAGATTTTGCGTATTATTTAGAAAAAATTCCCGGAGCCTATTTTCGCATTGGTTGTAACGATGGTAAAACCAGAGATATTCATACCAATGATTTCAACTTAGATGAGCATTGTATTGCAACGGCAATTAAAGTGTTTTCAGAATCGATATCTCAATATTTCTCTTCTCAAAAAAATTAACTAACTTGGGGTCCAAACCCTCTTCCCACATATTAGAGTACGAAATTAATTAAGTGAATAAAATGCAAAATATAAGAGTTTTAGGACTTATGTCCGGAACTTCTATGGATGGGTTAGATTGTGGAATATTTGAAATTTCTCTTAATTCTGATTATGTTTTCAGTTGGGAATGTGTTGATTTTAATTCTATTTCTTATTCAGAGAATATGCGTCATTTAATTTCAATGGCATTAGAGGGAAATTCAGATTGTATCAGGGATGTGGATAAAAAAATGGGCAAGGAATATTTATCAATTACAGAAAAGTTTATTAGAGATAGAAAAGTAGATATTATTGCATCTCATGGACAAACTATTGCTCATGTAGACGGTGTAAGCACTTTGCAAATTGGTGACGTAAAATATCTTAGAGAATCAAATAAAGTTCCTGTAATATCAAATTTTAGACAAGCAGATATTAAAGCCAATGGAAATGGTGCCCCTCTTATGCCATTTTTAGATTGGTTGCTATTTCAAAAAAATGATAACGATACAATTACTTTAAATTTGGGAGGGGTTGCGAATATCACCTATATTCCAAAGTCTGGAATTAGGGGTGAGGTCTTGGGATTTGATACTGGACCAGGGATGGCACTCATCGATGAAGCCTGTAAATTGTATTTTGGTGAAAGAATGGATAAAGATGGAATCCATGCAAAACTGGGTAAGGTAACAGATGAAGTTCTTATGGAATTATCCACTCATAAGTTTATTCAAAAAACACCCCCTAAATCTACAGGTCGGCATGAATTTGGCAGAGGATTAGCTGAAAGAATTATTTCAAAATATTCAGAAATATCACCAGAAGATATGATAAAAACATTTTGCGTATTTACAGCTAATTCCATTGCTGATAACATAAATAAATATCTTAATTTTACCACTTCGGATTGTCACTTAATTATTAGTGGTGGGGGAGTACATCATCCAGTTTTAATGGAAGAAATTCTCAGTTGGTCAATATTATCAAATATTACAACATCCAATGACATTGGAATAAATCCAGATATGAAAGAATCTCTATTAATGGCCGTATTAGGAGTAGCAAAAATTGCAAATATACCAGCAAACATGCCATCGGTTACCGGAGCCAAAGAGATGGTAGTTTTAGGAGATATATTAAATTAATTTAAGAAAGGGAAATTGATGAATCCATATATTTTTAGAAAATATGACATCAGAGGTATAGTTGAATCAGATTTTACACCGGATGTAGTAATTGATTTAGGAAGGGCATTTGGTACTTATGTAAAAAGATCTGGTGGGAAAAGGGTATCTATAAGTGGCGATATACGATTGACCACCCCCAGACTTATTGATAATTTTTCTAAAGGATTGCTTGAAACTGGAATTACCGTTTTAGATATGGGTATTGTGCCTACGCCAGCCAATTATTTCAGTATGTTTCATCTTGATATAGATGGTGCAGTGCAAATTACAGGAAGCCATAATCCGCCAGAATTTAATGGCTTTAAAATTTCCTATAAACAGGGTGCATTTTACGGGGATCAGATACAAGATCTTAAAGAACTTATTGAATCAAAAGATTTTGATATTGGTGCTGGTAGTATTGAGAAGGTTGATATAATGGATTCATATCAATTAATGTTAAAGGGAAAAATACAATTAGATAAACCAATGAAAGCTGTAATTGATTGTGGGAATGCTGCAGGATGTTTATCTGCTCCACAGATTTACAATGAAATGGGAATAGAAACTACTGAGCTTTTTTGCGATGCGGATGGTACCTTTCCCAACCATCATCCAGACCCTACTGAAGATCATAATTTAATTGATCTCGTAAACGAAATAAAATCCGGGCAGTACGATTTTGGGGTAGCTTTTGATGGTGATGCAGACCGTGTGGTAGCTGTTGATGAAAATGGTGGTATAATTCGTTCAGACATTTTGATGACACTATTTCTCCCCGAAGTTATCAAAAGCAAAGGGGATGCCATAGTTTATGATGTAAAATGTTCCCAGGCTTTAGAAGATATGATATTAAAATATGGCGGAAAACCTATTATGTGGAAAACAGGTCATTCTCTCATTAAAGATAAAATGAAGGAACTTAATGTGAACTTTGCTGGTGAAATGAGTGGCCATATTTTTTTTGCTGATGACTTTTATGGTTTTGACGATGCAATTTATGTGTCACTTCGATTGGCGCAACTCCTATCGAGAACCGATCGAAAATTATCTGAACTAACTGCAGAAATTCCTGTTTACTATTCTACTCCAGAGATGCGTTTGGAATGTAGGGATGATGAAGAAAAGTTTATAATTTCGCAAAAAGCAAATGAATATTTTACTGCAAACTATAATTGTAATACAGTAGATGGAGTAAGAATTAAGTTAGATGATGGTTGGGGTCTTGTTCGTGCCTCTAATACGCAACCCGTAATTGTTTGTCGATTTGAAGCTAAATCTTTAGACCGTATGGAAGAAATACAAAATGAAATATTAGATAAACTGGCTGAATTTGGGGAGATCG
>ERZ651768.1581-NODE-1581-length-16523-cov-38.057765_pt1 | contig 16523 bp, 11 predicted proteins | sample MGYA00514754_ERZ651768 | MGnify/ENA metagenome assembly ERZ651768
TACGCGGCCCCTATTATCCTGCGTATCTGTTTGCGCTACATCATCCTTGATCCAAAGAGTCAGTTTCTGTCCCGGTAGGATGTATTGTCCGTATTCTAACTTATTCCAACGTCTGATATTTCTTGCTAGTGTATTAAAATCTTCGGCGATATGGCCTAAGGTATCACCACGTTTTACTTTATAAACAATTTTTTTATGACCGGAAGGACCACTTGATGCTAACAGTGTACCACTACTGGTTCTACGCAACGGAATTGTCAGTTTTTGTCCCACACTGAGTCGGTGTCTATTTTTAATCTTGTTCACCGCTGCCAGATCATGAATTGATACCCGGTATTTCTTGGATATTGTCCATAGACTTTCACCTCGTCGAACCTTATGAACTACGTATTGCGGTGCAAAACGCTGGTCAGCTGGTAAGGCATTGAACGTGGCCAAAAAGTTGTCTTTCTTCCCTGTAGGAATCCGCAGGCGATAGGTCATATCTACCGGCGTCGCTGACTGTCGCAGCTCAGGATTATATTCCTTTAATGTTTTTAGCGTAACTCCAGCCGACCGCGCCAGTACCGCAAGATCCGCACTTTGATCTATCTCCACATATTCGTATTGTAACTGTTTTGTCTGTGGATCCTTAAATCCATATTCTTTAGGATTACTACTAATTATCGCAGCCGCTAAATAATACGGGATATAGTTTCGGGTTTCTCTGGGCAGTGAATGTAACTGCCAGAAATCAGATGTCTGGTGCAATCGGGTGGACCTATGCACTCTACCAGGGCCACCATTATAGGCTGCCAGTGCCAGATACCAGTGATCAAATTCTTTGAAAAGGTCCAATAAAAATTTTGCTGCAGCATGGGTAGACTTTTCAGGGTCCCTGCGCTCATCTACATACCAGGTGCGACGCAAACCATATTTTTTCCCTGTAGAATAAATAAATTGCCACATACCGGCAGCATTTGCCCGGGAATAGGCCTTCGGGTTTAACCCTGATTCAATCATCGCTAGATAGGCTAACTCTTCCGGTAACTCATATTCGTTTAATATTTCTATTAACATGGGACCATACTGTTGGTAGCGATCCAGCCAAATCTCGAATTGCCGGTGTCCTTTGTTTTGAAAGTAGGATATAAATTGGTCAACGGCTTTATTTCTAACCAGCGGTATATGGCCGTCACGATCATCAACAACAATAAATTTCGAGGCGCCCATTTCTACTTCCATTGGTTCCATGAATCCATTGAGAGTTTCTCTGGCTTCAGCTGCAGCAACTGGCGCACCAGTTAGTTCAAGCGTGAATAAGCGCTGGGTTACCACATTCAGTAATGCATTTTCAAAGCGGTCAAATTCTTCTTTATCTTCAGCAGTCTTTTCGCCCAGTTGATCCGCTTCTGATAATAATTCATAAATACGATCCAGATTATAGATAACCTCTAACGTATCACCCTGAGCATCCGCGATGATAGCATCGGTTAACAAAATTTTTACATCTTTGAGTAGTTGGGGTAACCGATTAGTGGTTTCAACAAATCCTGAGCCATTCTTTACAGCCGGTACATTTTGCTCAACGATGTTAGAACTATTGTTTAGCGAATCCTGAGCAAGCAGGAAAGACGACAGTACTAATAGCATCCAGATTTTATTTGTTATTTTTTCCTTGATCATTAACGATTTATAGAATCTTAAACGGGGCGAAATTACCGGCCACTTTACAGGCAAACAAGGTATTTGCTCCTGTTGAAGGTTTGTAATGACTCGCTTCCATTTAGTTCCCTGATATGGAATAAATGTTTAGCTTGGATGAGGTCAGGATTATTATACAGCATCTTTTTAGTCTACTAGTGCCCATTCATTTTTCAATCGTTCCACTTCATTGCGGACCTGTTCCGTTATCCTGCTGCGTTGATTCAAATCATCCTGTTTTGTATATATGGGTTGTGCAAAACGTAATTCTAGCGGTCTCGGATTAAAATTTTTCGATCCTTTGACTAACACATCAAAAGTACCGCAACATGCCATCGGCACAATGGGCAGACCCGAATTTATAGCAAAAATAATTCCGCCCTTTTTGAATGGCTGAATGTTACCATCTAATGAGCGAGTACCTTCTGGGAAAATGAGAATGGAACGAGGCTTTTTTGCTAGTGACTTTCTTGCCTGTTCCATGGATTCTAGGGCTTTTTTATGATCACTGCGATCCACGAAAATATGCCCCGCTGCCAGCATCGCCCAACTAACCACGGGGATTTTTTTTATTTCGATTTTTGCTATAGGAACTACAGGTCGTGGAATCCCGGCCAAAGTTAGGGGTATATCAATTATCGACTCATGATTACAGGCAAACACATATTGCTGTCCAGTTTCTAAGTTATCCAATCCTTTTAGCGAATAACGCAGACTTGCCGCCCATAAAATCGACTTCGCCCAAGTACGAACAATAACAGCCCAGATTCGACCTTTCCAGTCAAGAGGTGTTAAAATGAAACCGATTAATGCAAAAAATAATGTGGATAAACTTATTATAAAATAAATCCAATAAAGACGCAATTAGCCAAGTACCTCCTGCCCCATTGGTTCGTGGAGAACTTGCGGCAATAAAATTTTTCCATCTGGTGTTTGATATGTTTCTAACAAAGCAACCATCAGTCTAGGCGTTGCCAGGCCTGAACCATTTAGCGTGTGCACAAAATCAACTTTTTTGTCTGAGGTCCGACGGTATCGAATATTTCCTCGACGGGCCTGGAAATCTTCAAAATTACTACACGATGAAACCTCCAGCCATTTGCCCTCCCCTGGCGCCCATACTTCCAAATCATAACACTTTGCAGCGGCAAAACTTAAATCGCTCGTACTCAGGGCAACCACGCGGTAATGCAAGCCCAGTTGTTGCAATACTTCCTCTGCTTGTGAGGTGATACTCTCCAGTTCATCATACGACGTTTTCGGTTCCACAAATTTTACCATTTCCACTTTATTAAATTGATGCAACCGCAACAAACCATGTGTATCCTTTCCGTACGAACCTGCTTCCCTGCGAAAGCAAGCGGAATATGCTGCATAATTCCCAGGCAAATCACCCTCATCCATAATTTCGTTACTAAAGATATTAGTCACCGGTACTTCTGCGGTGGGAATCAGGTAAAGATCATCCTTCTCAATATAATACATATCATCAGCAAATTTTGGTAGTTGTCCGCAAGTGCGGGGTGCTTCAGCCCGCGTTAAAAAGGGGGGGAATATTTCAGTAAAACCATGTTTCTGGACATGGAGTTCCAGCATATAATTTATTAATACTCTTTCCAGTTTAGCTCCAAGTCCCGTCAATAGCGGAAATCCAGATCCGGAAATTTTTGAACCCCTTTCAAGATCAAACAAATTAAGCTCTAAACCAATTTCTACGTGCGATTTTAGATCAAAATCTGCAGCCAGCGGTTCACCCCATTCTCTGATCACTTGATTCGCAGTTTCATCCTGTCCAACCGGTACTGTATCGTGGGGGATATTGGGTATTAGCTCTAATTGCTCATCGAGCGTTTGCCCTAGGTTACTGACTTCCTTTTCCAAGTCCTTGATGGCATCAGATACTTTCCTCATGGCAGCAATAGCATCATCAGAATCCTTACCGGCGCGTTTTGCTTCCGCTATTGCTTCCGATGCACGATTCCTTTCGGCGCGCATTTCATTTAATTGATGAATTTTATCCCTGTGCTCTTCATCAAGTTTCAGAATCTTATCTAGATCAATTGATTCATTTTTGGCTTCCAGACCGGCCTTAATCTGGTCAGGATTATTTCGAATACGGGTTAGTGATAACATGAATAATTCACCGATGTAACTGGGAAAGAAAGTAGAGACTTTCCCTTAGATTTCCAATGCTGTGTGAAGTGTATTACCGGCCCTTGCCAGACAACATCACCCAAGCAGTATTGGCCAAGATTTTCATGTCTAGCGAGAAGCTCAGGTTTTCTATATAATAAAAATCATATTTAAGTTTCTTTCGCACATCATTAATGTCCCGATCATAGGGTTGTTTTATCTGTGCCCAGCCAGTAATACCAGGACGAATTTTGTGCCGGCGATAATAAAATGGAAATTCCTGCATCAACTGTTCCATAAAAAATGGGCGCTCGGGGCGTGGTCCAATAATACTCATTTCACCTTTAATTACATTTAGTAACTGTGGAATTTCATCCAGGCGAAATCGCCTTAGCCAACCCCCGACTCGCGTGATTCTCGGATCGGCATCAGTTGCCCATATGGGCCCTGTTTCCATTTCCGCATCGTATTTCATAGAACGAAACTTTCTAATAGTAAACTTGCGATGGTTTTCACCAATTCTATCCTGTTTGTAAAGTACAGGACCAGTTGAATCAAGCTTGATAAGAATTGAGATGATTCCCCAAAATGGTGATATTAGGAGAAAAGCGGGAATAGCAATGAGCAGGTCAAGAACACGCTTTGAATAACGATTATACAGGGTGTTAAGATTTGGATTAACTTGAATGAGAGGGATACCGTAAATCTGTTCTGTGCGCGCCAGACCACTTATTACTTCGTACATATCAGGTACAATTTTAATTGATACGGGCGATCCATTCGCCTGTGTGATCACTTCCATCATGCGATTATGTTCAAGCTTTTCCAGAGCCAGTACTACATCTGACACTTGATTATTGAGAATGATTTCTTTTAGTTGACTCTCTTTACCTAATAAAGGAATTCCATTTTCAATATTGTTAGGATTTTTATCATCAATAGCCTGGACAAAACCAATAACATCGTAACCAAGATTGCCATGTTCTTCAATCTGCGCAGCTGTTTCCATTCCCCTCGAATTCATTCCTACGATTACTGTCTTGTTACGGCCAATACCCTTGCGTAGGAGAAATTTTTGAAATGTTCGAAACAACATTCTAAAAATCAGGGTGCCAAAAGTAAAAGTGAACCAGAATTTTAGTGTGATCTGCGGATTTATAGGCCAGGCTAAATAATTTAAAGCATCAAAGAAGATGAGCAATAATAGTACTGTAAATGTGACCAATACCAACCTCTGAATTTCAATAAATCGTGAGGATGTTGGTGCAGGGTTGTAGAGATTCATGCTAAAAAATAGTACTCCCCAAAACGACTCCATTAACACGAAGTAAACCAGTATACTAAGTCCAGTTAATCCTGATCCAGTTATTAAAATGAACCAATAGGCGATAAATGCTGGAATCAGATCAATAAAAAATATAGACCAAGAAGTGAGCCACTTTGGTAATCGAATACGCAGATGCTGGAATGTTTCGTATAACATCAGCGTTAATCTATATTAAATGGGAGACCTGCACGTTGCGCTGGGTCACACCGACTTGTTGTTTACGCATAACAGTTTCAATTTCCTCTAAATGCTTAGAAATTATTAATTACTGTTAGCGTTTAATCCGATAGTACTCCGTGCAGTTAACTAAAATTAATTGCATATTTTATAGCATGCAAGTATGGATTTTAAAATAATTTACCACAAATTCTTTCTGTTTGTATAAATAGCCGGAAATAATAAACTCCCGTAATGAAGCAATATGTAAAACTTTCTGTGGTGTTTTTTGTTTGTTCAACATTATTTGGACAGCAAATACCTGTGCAATCTGATCACAGTGTGTACTCATATTTATATAGACAATCGACAAGCGGAATCCTGCCCCAATGGGTGCAATCCACAAAACCGCTTACATTAGAGCAAGTTCTAAATCTTCTAACCCAGGTTATTGAGACTAGTGAGATAGGTAACGCCAATCGAGATCTGGCAGAACGATTTAAAAGCGAATTCTCGATCCCGATCAAACCAGGAACGCATTTACCTTTTTCCAAAAGTAATAGAATTAATCATTTGTTATCCTATGAATCCGCGGATATTGAACCGCATTTATTAGCCCTGAAACATGAAAATTCAAGCTTGTGGTTGGATTGGAATGAAACACTTGTACTTGCTTCTTCGAATGATTACGAAAGATATTTTCAAGACAAATTCACCTTAAAAACAAAAATTAATGACCAGGTTTCCGCATACTCCCAATTTTCTATGAATCGTCTTGTTTGGAATAACGAAACATTATCGATTGAATCTGTATTACCGCCAGATACAATAAACTGGGTTACATATTATAATGAATGGGCCAAATATTTTCCGGAAGTGAATTGGATATTTTGGTATAATACCCGGGCAGGGATATCTATTATTTTTGACCAAATACAATTTGATTTAGGCAAACAAAATCATAGTTGGGGCTGGTCACCATCCCACTCACCGATTCTATCCGGAACCGGGCAGCCATTCGCATTTATCGGTCTACAGACAAACATATCCAAGATTCGATTCAAGTTTTTGCACGGTTCGCTTATGCCCTTTACTCCCTATGAAGTACACAGAAGAAAAATAACCCCAAACAAATATATTGCTGCCCATAGAGGAGAAATAGATATAACTAATAATTTTACCTTATCGATCACAGAAATGGTCATTTACGGAAATCGGAATATGGATTTTGATTACCTAATTCCACTGCATTGGTATTGGGCCGGTGAACATAATCGCGGGGATCAGGATAACCTACTTATTGGTCTTGATTATTCCTGGAGAATCAGATCAGGCTTAAGAATCTATCAGACACTTTTATGGGATGAATTAACCTGGAATAAAATATTAGACCCTTGGTGGGGAAATAAATTCGTATTTCAATCGGGACTACATTGGGTTCCAGCTTCTAATCCGCTTATTCCGGATTTGAGAATTGAATATACGATTAGCCGTCCATGGGTTTATACACACGAAGATACCACTAATACTTTTTCGTCAATGGATATGGGATTAGGGTTCCCTTACGGCCCAAGTGCTCAGGTCTTAAGAATTACAACGAACCTCTTCCCAACCACTAGAATATTAATCAATGGTACTGTAGAACTTGTTAGTAAAGGTTCAGGCTTGGGCAGTAGTGTATTGCATAATTATGACTTTCGTGATACCACTCTGGATAATAATACACCTTTATTAGTGGCACCAGTATATGATAAATCCGTAATTACACTTTCGATAAAATATGATTTATCACGTTACCTTAAACTGCATTCTGATTATATATATAGCTCTAGCGATGGAAATCAAATTAGGGTTGGAATGATTTGGGATTGGTAAGGATCTAAAAGCTTAACGAACTACATCCCAGGTATTTTGGCGTCGGCCAGTTAACCAATCAATAACAGCAAGTAAAGAGGCCAAGTTAACCAACATAAAATAGCGTGCTGGGTGAATTATCCATCCCGCAGTATAAAACGCAATTTGGGTAATCAATAAAATTCTATATAGGTTCGAATTTCCAGCTAAAATCGAAGATAAAACTAATATAGATAAAAGAAATAATGGTAAACACCAACGCAATAGTTTATGAAACAAAAATTGAAAAAATATATTTCTAGATCGGAAAGGATTCAACAAATTTGAAATTTCCTTGATAGAGACTAAACTACGTAATATGATTCGTCGTTTGCGATCTAAAATTTCTCCTGGACTTTCTTCTGTAGCAATGGCATTAGATTCAAAAATCACATCTTTACCATTACCGAATATTTTTATTGGTTCAATCAAATCACTAATCACATCTTCAGGTAATGGCACATAATTCTCTTTTCTCAAAGCATATATACTCCCATTTGCACCTAACAATGATCCACGACGACTCTCTAGCTTTTTTAACATAAATTCAAAAGACCAGTAGCGACTCTCAGCTACAGAACCCTGATTATACTTTAACTGACCGCAAACAACCCCAATACGATCATCGGCAAAAGGGGCAACCAACTTTTTTATTGCATCCAGGTGATAAAGGTTATTTGCATCACTAAAAACTACAATGTTCCCAGTGGCTTCTTTAACCCCTGAATTTTGGGCTATTGTTTTACCCTGGTGAGTCAAATTTATTAATTTTATTCCTTCAAAAGATTTGACGATTTCTTCTGTTTTATCCGTTGACCCATCATTTACAACTATGATCTGCAACTTACCTGACGGATAAACAAGCTTGAGAGTATTGTCCAACTTACTTTCGATATGTTTTTCTTCATTGTGGGCACTAATGATCATTGAAACGGTAGGCATAAATTGATCATCTATTATATACTGTTTTCTGGAAAACATTGAGAGCACAATGGGATATCCAATAAATGTGCAAAAAATAAGCGTTAAGGCAATGTATAGCAGAACTTCAAAGATCATTTTATATAGCAATAGTACATAATGATCGCGTACCTGTATGAGCAGAATCAAAGGAAACATATTTCCCCTTCCGATCCCATCGAGGATGTAAATCACACTTTATTCCACCTACAAAAGAACCAGACCTTTTTAGTTTGGCTAAAACATCAACTGATTTTTTTTTATCATCATAAAGTAATAGTGATAAATATCCGCTTCGGTTCGGATAAGTATCAGTAATGATTAAACCATCAATTGAATATTGTGGATGACCATTTTCAGAAAAAAGATGTTCGTTTAAATAATTCCAATTATCATTTCTGTCATTTAGTAGATAATATTGTTCCACACCATTAATTTCAGCAAACGCTAAAATTGTATCATTATTTTTCCAAGTAATATGGGATACCATATTTTTCGTTGGGAATAAGAAAAGATTATTACCATTTAAATCACAGCTAAACATTCGTGTGAACTCTTGTCTAGAACTATTTATCCAGCGATGAAAGAATACAATTTTATCACTTTCTGGAGAAAAGAGAGCGTGTGTAAAATAATGGTACGCATCATCCATAGACTGACCAGGATTATATAAGACAATATCTTTAAGTTTTAATAATGGTATTATCTTACCGTTTGAAATATTTACCAGTTTTAATGTTTCGCTTGGGGAAACATTTTTATCCACATCATGTTCCTCGCCATTTGCATAACCATAAGCAGTTGGACCCAGTCGACTTTTCATTCGATTAAAACTATAACTGACAGCGTAAAAACCATTTGGACTAATACCTGCTATAGGGAGTGGCAATTCATCTGTTGATCGATTATCTGTATCAAATATTCTTGACACATGTTTTTTTCCGTCGAAATCATTAAATATAAATGTATTCCCAAGACCGATCCACTGTAACATTGCGCCAGTTTGCCAATTCCATGCTTTTGTTGTGATCGTTGGAACAAAATCAGACCAATCATCACCAGTGAAATAACCTATCATTACCTCGTCTCCCTGTAATGGGGGTCTATTATCGATTTCGAAATGATGAGCTAGTAGCTTTGTATTGTCACCTGACCATGGACATTTATCATGGAAACCAAAAAAGTAATTTTCCCGAACCTTTATTGGTTTCTTAGAAATTACTGTTTTACCGGGGATAATTGAAAATATTGCTCGGTATAGCATAACTATACTATCTTTTAACCAGGGCTGGGCTTTCACCCTCTCATAGACAAATCTTTCCAATCGATTCATTTGTTAATTTATCATCCTGCGCATTAATTCACGGAGTTTGGTATGTTCATCTGTATATACAAAAGAATTCTCAGGCATATTGACTATATTATTTGTCCATTGCTCTAATTGTTCTTTGGTTATTGATTTTATACTATTTATCACAGTCTGATCATCTTTGAAATCAAAAACTGGACCAAGCGCATTCTGTTTTATGATTTTGCCATCCATTGTGTTTAATTGGCCAATCATTGGCTTATTGAAGAAACCAGCTTCATAATACCTGCACCGCTTGGCCCAATAATGGTTATCTCCACCATGTAGACCTACAACCCAAACAAGGTCAACACCATTATAGATCATTGGTAAATCGTCCGGTGATGTATATGATCCATAATAATGCAAGTGTTCAATCACATTACAATCATGTTCAAAGGATGGAATATTTATTGGTACGCCGTAAATATTGAGAACAACTCGTCCTGCAGAATTTTTAACCAGTTTCTTTAACAATAACCAGGATTTTTCACACCGGATAACTCCAAAATAGCCAATGACCAATTTGTTTAGGCTGTTTTGTCTTTCACTAGGTATTCTTTTTTCGAGAAATTCTTGATCAAGTTTATTTTCAATTTCAAAAATTTTTATATTATTCAGCTGTAACCTATTTTGAAAATATTCTTCCGCAAAGGCACTTGAAGTCACTACAATCAATCGGGCCCGTTTTGAAATAAATTTATCTAACCACCTTGCGACTCTACTAATCATATCCAGTCCCAAAAATATTTCCCGAATATCTCCTACCTCGTAAATTATTCGCGGTTTCTTTTGAAAAAATAAGGATGCAATCCACCCAAGAATCGCCATATCTAAACCAAAAGCATAAAGGAAATCTGCTGTTCGTAAATTCCTCCTGACCACTTGCACTGAGTTAATAAATTTTCCTACACGTTTAAAATAGGCACCTTGAGCAATGGTACCCAATGAGGTAAATTTCACCGGTAGTTCTTTGCCAGGATAATGATTCCTTTCGTAAGCTAGCACAATGCAGTTAATATTGAGTGCATTTAATGCTGATATTCTTTTTACAAATCTGTAAAAAGTAACCGATGGATTTAAAAATAACACATTAGGTTTAAACTGATGCAAATGTATACCTTAATTATGAAATTCTATTAATTATATATTCTTTTCTTTAGCTCCATCACCCAGTCAGAAGTTGAATAATTCATGTATAGTAAAGCCATAACGCTAAAGCTGAAAAGAAACACAACTAATTGTAATAGTGGTCCATCAAAAATCAAACCAATTACTAATGCTAAGGCATTTATCATAATTACTATTAATACTACTGTAGTAAATGTTTGAACTAACCGTATTGAGACATCAAATAGTTTTTTACTAAAGTACAAACATCCTATCATTGAAACTGAATGACCAAAAGCAAAAGAAATAGTTCCAGCAATCATCATATTTACGCCAGCAATTTGGAATATTAAAAAAGAAATAAGCATTCCCATTGCCGCGATAACATAAATCAAAGAATTATAACCTTTTTCTGAACCTGCGTCAATTGGTCCCCTTAATACTCCCATAACTGAATAAAAAGGGAAAGCAAGTATCACTAGTTTGACCAATAAGATCCCATCAGTTGAAATTTGCCCCAGCCATATAATTAGCAACTCTTCCGTATAAAGAAATACTATACAACATATTATTGTTGAAAAATAGATCGTAGTAGTTAACAATATTTCCATGCCTTGTCCTACTTCAAATTTCTTGCCCTGGGCCAATGCATGAGATATTCTGGGGAGCAATATCATGCCTAAAGGGGTAACAAATATTAATGAGAGACGAACAATAGAGATTCCGGCATTCAACAAGGCCATGTTTGCAGAGGTAATTTCCTTTGCTAATAATATTGGAAGTCCTGCAATCAAAAAAAATTGCGCCAGAAAACTAGGTAGCCGCGCATACCCGTATTTAAATAGCAATGAAACATAGCGTAGAAGTTCAAAAGGCTTTTTTACTGCTTCCATCCGATAGAAAATTCCGAGTAATGATACTAGTAGGATACATACAGCGATTTGGTTTATTGTATGTGATAAAGTAGAAAAATAAAAAAAAGCTATTATTGGAATAACAGCGGTACACAGTAATTGCAAAATATTGGCGCCAATCATGTTCATGTGACCGCGAAATATGCTATAGGATAAATATTGGGTGCCAATTCCAATAATGTATAGAAAATAAATATGGCTATCTTCTGCTTTCAATCCCGGGAAATAACCGATATTAATTAACCATGTAATAAAAAATATTAGGGGTAAAGATATACAAATAAATAAAACACCTCCACCATAGGCATAATTGGGATTTGTATTGCGCGAAATAAAATAGGGTAATCCAACATTCATACCAAATAATAGAACACTAATACAAGATGCTACAATCCTTCTGATATAGGAAAATTCACCAAGGACATCTAAACCATACATTCTGGCAATCATGCCATTGAGAAAAAAAATACCTGCTAATACTGCTAACCCATTTAAAAATGTAATCAGCAGATCACTTTTCATGGTTAGTTTCTTTTTTAGGATCTTCAATTGATGAAATAAATGCTGGTTTATATAATAATTATATTGATTTGAGTACTGGTTCGGTTGAAACTGCTATTTTATCCGCATGGGTCGATGCGATGGATATACTGATCAACATCCAAAGAATTCGGTTATCGTTAAAATCACCTGAAAATTGTGCAGCAAAAAACGTCACAAATGTTCCAGCCACCCAAAGAGCTGAATGTTCAGTGAAAACCCCAGTTTGAATCCCCTGCTTTATCGCTTGGTATGATTGTTTTAAAAATGTAACACCTATAAGTAGTCCAATCAATCCTAACTCTACAATTATTTCAAAGAAAAAGTTATGAGGGTACCAACGCCAATCCCGCCAGATAAAAAGTGAACTGAAGCCGCCAGCGCCCAAACCAACGAAAAAATTACTAATAGATGACAACCAAGATTGAAGTGACATTGTCCAGAATTCAAAACGAGTTGCGAGCGTACTTATTCTTTTTACTCCTTGCTGGGTTATAATTATGGATCCCTGGGATATGTCAAAAAATCGCTGGGTTAAACTTTCAGGCAACGATAACAATAGCATTCCTACGATTCCCAAGGCAAGCAGGCCATAACTATAAATGCGCGCTGAGTACTTTTTTTCGTACAAGAATGCATAAACCAATATTCCAATTATTACACTTATCAGAGGCCCTCTAGATCCAGATATAATGATACTCAATAATATAGCAAACAGAGCCATAAAATATTGCAGACTTTCCATCGGTTTTTTTCGTATCAGAAGGGTTATCATCATGGCCGCACCAATAGCCAAATAGCGGCTAACTTGGATTGGATTTGCGCCGGGAATTGATATACGATTCCAAAAAGCCAGAACAACTGCGAAATTTCCCCAAGTTAAAAAATAGATAAATTGAAAAAGCATAATGCTAATAATCACAGCCAACAAAAAATAAAAATATGAAAGAAGTCGCTTTGAGTCTGCAGGACTTTTAATTATTAGAAGCGGTGTGACAAACATGGTTATGGCAAATGTGTTAAACCTTAATACTTTTATGAGCCCATATTCCGGTGAAGGCGTATAAAGAAATGAAATACCTAAAAAAAGACCAAAAGTGATAAATATATAGACAATAGCTTTTTGTGCGATAGAAAGTTTCCAATTACCTTCAAAAAATATTTTTATCAAACCCAGCCAAATGATTGAAGTACTAATAACCGTGATATCATAATATTCCGTAATAGGAAAATAAATTAATAAATAGCCTTTTATTATTCCTGTAAGGCTGAGCATCATTAAAGCAATCGCTGGATTACTTATTAGCCACCATAAAAAAATTAAAACAATAGGGATCAAAACCATAAAAAATGGATTTGTATTAATCCCTATAATAAAAATAATTATCTCAACTGCAGCAAGGGCTATTAAAGAGATCATTATTCCTAATTACGTTTAAGGACAGCACGTAAATCCCGCGTATGGTGATCAGCATAAACAAAAGTGAATGAAACTAAAATACTCATTAAAGTGGCTCCGATCACGATTAGAGCTCTTTTTGGTTTAGTCTTATTAATTGCTACTTTTGGTTTATCGATCACTTGAAGAGTAGGAATATTCTTCGTCTCCTCTAGTTTAGCTTGCTCAAATTGCGGTATTAAAATTTCTTGAATAGTGCTCTGCAATTCAACCTCACGAATCAAACGCGCATTTTCAAGTCCCAAAGATGGTAAATCTTTAAATGATACTGAAAACTCGATATTCGGAATTTTATCAACCTGACTAGGGGTTATGTTTGATAAAAGATACTGCAGTTTTTCATCTAATTTTATCATGAGTTGTTCAAGTTGCCATTTCTGCTCATTAAGTAATTGTTCTAATTGCATTAGGGTCGGGTTGTTAATTGATAGGGTCGTTTTTGCTACAGCAAGCTGTATTTCTGTTTCAATCTTATTAGCATAGAGTGCAGTATAAGCCTCAAAAATTGAATTGTAAGCTTGAGCACTCATTTGCAAAATTGAATTGTATGCTTGCGCGCTCATCTGCATAGTGCTGGTAAGTTGTGCGACAAGATCTAAAATACCAGTTTTTTCCTGGAATGTTTTAAGAGCAAGTTCTGCTTTTTCAAGATCATTCTGATTCTGATTCAGTCTCTTTTCCAGAAACTCGCGATTATACCTACCTGCTTCCATACCAATGTTTTGATTGATTTGGTCTAGCATGATTAACACTTCACTAACCATCTGTTTTGCAACTATTGGATCCTTATCAATTATTGAGATTTCCAGGGTTCCTTCTTCTGTTACCTCCAGTTCCATTATCTCTTCGTATGCTTCCATGGCATATTCAATATCTCTTTGCTTATACCGTTCTACAAGATTGAATTTATTGACCATATATTCTTTGACTGTGCGGCTTTGCAGGATCGCAATAAAATTATTGATATCTTCATTTATTGTAGATAGGCCGAAATCAGCAACTGGGATTGGGGATATAGAGGACAAAAAGTTGAATTTTCCAGCCCCAGATGATAACACCACTGCTTTTGAAGCATACCATTTGGGCAATAACAAAGATACAATTAAGGAAACAAACGCTACAATGATCATATTTTTTATAATTAATCTCCTATTGGTCCAAAATAAAAGAAAATTGTCCGTAAGTACCTCATTGTCCTGAGTACTCGTTTTCTGACCTCTTGTTTGTTGGCCGATTACACCATAACGCTTTAAATCGCCCAATCGATTTCGCAGTGTTTTTTCGGACATACCATTTAATTCAGCAACACGTTTTCTTTCCACAGGATCAGAAACAATTGTGGGATGTTTCTTTACAAGAGATAAAATTTTCTGTTCGTGCGGGGATAAGTTTATATTCATTGCTGTGTTGCTTGATAAGCGAGCATTAATGTAGCTATTGATGTTATAGCTTGGATAAACCCCGTATTACCAAATAGAATACTACCGTATGTTTCAGGGACCTCTATAATGTCACCAGGTTCAACGATTTTATCATAAGCAAACATCGACGTAATCCCATCTTTTTTTAATATTTTTACCCGTTTTACTGCGCCTACGTCCAGGGCTCCGCCACTTAAGGCAATATAATCTTTTACACTATACCCTGGTCTAAAATAATGGGCGCCTGGACGAAAAACAAATCCAGTAACAAGTACCTTATTTGCATTATCATACTCCATATAGTTCTCTTGTTGATCAGGCGTAATATTTTTAAAGGGTACATAAATTTTATCTCCATCCATTAATTGCGGATTATTATTGAGATCTCCTTTAAGTAAAAATTCTTTTAAAAATATATTTCTACTATTGCCTTCCCTTATTAAGACAATTCTTTCAGGATCAGCGTATTTTTGTAACCCACCAGCTCCATTGATCGCTTCATTTAAACGACTTACCGGTGCCAATTTGACAAATTTTGGCTTATTCACCGCTCCATACACAAGAACTTTAAATTGGCGGAACCGGATTAAGTTTATTGACACTTCAGCAGATTTATATACTTTTCTCATTCTTTCATTTACTTCTCGATCGACATCTCCAAGAGTCTTACCTAAGACGCTGATTGGACCAATCTTGGGAATGATTAATTTTCCTGTGGGTCCGATAGTAACAAAATTATCAATATTTTCTACAGACCATTCTTTGGATATCAATTCTTCATAAAGCCCAAGAGATATATTGACGCGCAGACGATCTCCAGGGCCAAGAATATATTCATCAGGATTAATAGGATTTTCTAATGGCAAAGGTTTGACCCCATACTCACGGTAAATAATTGGTTGCTGACTATCATCCAATTGGGTTGCGTCTAACTGAGTCGAAGTTTGTGCAATTGAATAATCAATAATCAAAAGAAAAATAATAACAAAATACTGAATGTTTTTATTCATGCTGGTTGCCCGGTACCAAGTCGCTCTTGCTGGTAAATATTTTCTTGAGTTTCGATCCACCAATCTTTATTGTCTAAATACCAATTGATTGTTTTTCGTAAACCGGATTGAAAAGTCTCATGCGGTTGCCAGCCTAAATCCTGTTTTATTTTTGTCGAATCAATAGCATACCTAAAATCATGCCCAGGGCGATCTTTCACAAAGGTTATCAATTGATGATAAGAATTCCCGGACTCAGCAGGTTTTACTTCATCTAAAATTGTACATATATCCCTTACAATTTGAATATTTGGTATTTCATTATTTCCACCCACATTATAAGTCTCACCGATGATGCCTTTTTGAAGAACCATATTAATAGCATCACAGTGATCCTGAACATATAACCAATCGCGCACATTCTCACCGGTTCCGTAAACTGGTAATGGTTTTTCAGCAAGACAATTTAAAATCATTAATGGAATGAGTTTTTCCGGGAATTGATATGGACCATAATTATTGGAACAATTCGATATTGTAACCGGTAGTCCGAAAGTTCTATGCCAGGCTCGAACCAGATGATCAGAAGA
>ERZ651768.1582-NODE-1582-length-16523-cov-3.575459_pt1 | contig 16523 bp, 12 predicted proteins | sample MGYA00514754_ERZ651768 | MGnify/ENA metagenome assembly ERZ651768
ATATCGCGACATGATAGTGAACCAACTGGGTGATGCGATTGGGAAAAGCGGGGCATTTGGCATTGCTTCAGCACTGCATAGCCAACTGGTGACGGAACAAACAGTCAAGTCTGCAGACAAGGAAAAGTGATGAAGGAACACTTGGATAAACTCGTTGGAAATCTGCGTGAAGAGCTCATCCAATACGGTGAGTTGCTTTCCTTATTGGAACAGCAGCAGGAAATGATCGTCAACCGATCGGCGGATGGCCTCATGCAGAACCTGACATCCATCCACGCCCAAATGGCTGAGATAGCCAAGGCGAGAAGTTGCAGGGAGCAATGCCGCGAGGACGCGGCAGAATTGCTTGGACTGGACGGTGAATTGCCTATCAAGGAAATGTACTCATCCTTTCCGGTTGAATATCAATCGTTGATTCAAGCATTGGTGGATGAGGTCAACGAACTGTTGATCAAGGCCAACCAGCGGCTTCGCCAAAACCACCTGTTACTCAGTCGGTCGCTGGAGTTTATGCAGAAACTCATCCAGAGCCTGTTCCCAACCCAGGCTGGGCAAACTTACGACCAAAGCGGCCATATCGGCGCCGCCTATGTCCCCCAAAGGACCACTTACGAGACATTGATCTGATCCCTTGGCCTGATAATTGACGAAAAATGCCAGGATTAACCGGAACCATCAACATGGCCCGCGTCTCGCTCCAGGCGAATCAGCGGGCTATTGAGCTTGCCGGCCACAATCTTGCGAACGTCAGTAACCCGGCTTATTCAAGGCAGCGGTTAAATCTTCAAACCGCCCATGGGATTCCCGTGGAGCATGGCATGCAGGGCTCGGGTGTTGAGGTCACCGGCATCGATCAGTTCCGCGACATTCTCCTCGACAGGCAAATTGCCAACGAGGGCAGCATCCTTGCCTACCTCGAGGAAAAGCAAAAAATCCTCCAATTTGCACAATCCATGATAGGCCAGGATCTGGACAGAACCGCTTCCAGTCCGGAGGGAAAGGCAGCCTCAAAGGGGGTCGGCGGGCAGATGGGGTTGGGCGACAACCTGGCGGAGTTTTTCAATGCCCTGCAGGCGCTCAGTGCCAACCCAAGCTCGCAGGCTTACCGGCAGGTGGTTGTTTTCAAGGCCCAGAATCTGTCTGAAAAGTTCAATCGAATAGACTTCCGCTTGGGTGAGTTGGGCCATGATCTAAATAACGAAGTGGTGTCCATGGTGGATGAGGTTAATAATGCCCTCACCTTTCTGGAGCAAATTGGACACCTGATCAGCACACACAAGCTGCTGTCCAATGCGAATGACTATACGGATAAATTTCATCATAGGCTGGAGGATCTGAGTAAATTCATAGATGTCCAGTTTGAGTTTAGACCGATGGCAGCAGTGGATCCCCTCTCAGGCAAGGCCATGGAAAAGCTCCACCTTAAAATAGGAGGAGTTGAGGTCATAGAAGCCGGCGACATCGTCAGCAAGCTGAAGGTGGTGATAAAGGACGCCAATGGCAACACGGTGACTCGCAAAGACAACCTTTTGGAAAGGGGGGACACGGTTTATGTGGAGACCGTCAAATCGCCCGGGCAGTTCCAGTTAAGCTCGGGAAAAATAAAGGCTGTCATCGATGCCCGGGATCAGACTGTGAGCGGATTCAAGGCCTCGATGAATACGGTGTCTGAGAAGATCAAGGAACGCATCAACCTCGAGCACGTCAAGGGCGCTTCACTGCCTGTGGTTGAATTGGCATCCATATTCATTGGGACAGGCAGCCTTACAATTGAAGGGCTTTCCGCCGATTTGTCGGCTGGAGATCAACTGCTTTTTGCGAATGGGGGGATCTTTACCGTCGCGGAAGATGCAGGCATCGGGAGCACGGAACTCAACGGGACCTACGCGGGTGACTTCCCCTTGGCCAAGGGGGAGAGGGCGGCGCTCCAAAATTTGGAATTCTTCGATACCGAAGCGCAGGGACTCAGCGTTAATGAGCGTATTTCAGGGAACCCGGCCCTGCTGCATGCCAGCATGGGCGGGGATGCGGGAAACAACGAGATGGCGCTTCGCTTGGCTCAAATCATCGACGAAAAACAGGAGGCATTGAAGGGGCAGACCTTCGGCGAGGCGATTAACCGGGAAGTTGTCGGGTTCGGGCAGGAGTTAAACAGCATTGAAACCCAAACGCTTGATCAGGGGACGGTGGTGCGGATGCTGGAGCAACACCGCACATCCATCGCCGGGGTTTCGATCGACGAGGAGATGGCCAATCTGCTCGTCTTTCAGCGGGCGTTTCAGGCAAACGCCAAGTTGATTGTCCTTTTGGATGGCCTGGTTGAAGTGTCAATAGGCATCATTAATAAGTAAAAACCATGAGAGTGACATCAAGTAGTTTCCCGAATACATTGAAGTACCAGTTGGACACCCTGGCAACCAAGCAGGCCCGCCTCCAGACCCAGGCGGCGACCGGCCAGCGATTCAAGACCCCCAGCGAGGATCCGCGCGCGACAAGAAAAGTACTGGAATTACAACAGGAGGCAAAGAGGCTGGCTCAGTACAATGAGAATATCGACACGTATTCAGAGACATTGAACAGCATTTACAGCGCTATTCAATCTCTCAAGAAAGTTTCCGACAGATCCTCGGAACTTGCCGCCATGGTGGACAACATAAAATCCAAGGATCAGATGGGCGCCTACAGGCAGGAAATCAACCAACTACTGGAACAGGCCGTCCAGGTGGCCAACACGAAAAACCAATACGGATACCTTTTCAGCGGAACAAAGTCAGACAGGGCGGCCTATAGTGTGGAGCGCAATGAAGCCGGGGATATTTCAACCGTCGAATACAGGGGTTCCACCAAGTCGCCAGCGGTCGAGATTGCTCCGGTAACAACCATAACCGTTCATATTCCAGGCAGCAACAAGACGACAAACGGGACAGCCGGTTTGTTCGAGACAGTCAATGGAAGTATTTTTGAAAACCTGATCGCCTTGCGGGATGGACTGGACGGGGGAACACGGGAGGATGTGAAGAATATCAGGGAAAACATTGTCCCCAAACTGATGCTGGACGAATCAGCGATCATCCACCATATTTCAAGGATTGGTGCCTTGGAGGCGCGCTTGGAGACGGCAAAGACATTGGGAACCCGCCGAATGGACGTCACGGAGGAATTCATATCCAGGGAGGTTGATGCCGACCTCGCCCAGACGTTGGTGAAGCTTAACGAGGTGCAAGCCGCATACTTGGCTGCCTTGAAGTCAGGGGCAACCATCATGAATCAATCCCTGCTGGACTATGTGTGATGCCGCAATGACATTTTTTACAGCCCATCACCTGCCATCTTTTGCGCTGCGGCATTCCTTGGCTGTTGTTTTCTCCGTGGCTCTTTTTTCGTTGAATACGTTACGAGGAGAGACACCGACCGAACCCAAGGGCGGAGCCAAGATTAACGATGAGCAAAGATCGGTTAATGACCTGCTGGGTGCGCCTCTGATTAACAATCCGGATTCAAGCATTGCCACGGAGAACACCAAGTTTTCCGAGGAAACGGCCTACAGCAAACAGCAGAATGAAAAAGCCAGGCTGAAGTCAAAAGATCTTGGGGCGACTCAAAATACAGAGGATGCCAAAGCAGTTATCAGGGAGGTGCTGGGGCTTGACGCAAGCACCTCCTTGAAGACCGATTTCAGAAAAGCTTCGCTGCTCCAATTGGCATCTCATAGCGAGCAGAAGAAGGCTTATGAGGAAGCCCAGAAATACCTGTCCGAATATCTGCAGAGGTATTCGGACGATGCCCTGATCCCGGTTGTTTTGCTTCGCCAGGGCGACTTGTTCAGGAAAATGGGAGCTTATGATCTTGAGCGGCAAAAGTATTACGATGTCATCAAGTCAGCACCAAAAGTGAAATTGAGCGGCAGGTTTGATCTAAACTATGTAAAGAGGATCGCCTTTATAGCCCGTTCGCAAATTGCCGATTCTTTTTATGAGGAAGCCGGGAAGCTGCCCCGGCACAGGGCAACGGATAAATATATCAGCGCATCGGAAATGTACGCCAGGCTGGCGGAGGCAGAACAAGCCGACAAAAGGGTGATCACTTTAAAGTATGTACGATCACTGTACAATCAGGGAAACCATGACGGTGTCGTGAAGGCAGGCAGCAGCTACTTCCAGAAGTTCGAAAACGGTCCCGAAAGAGACGAGGACGAAGTGAGATACCTTGTGCTTTATAGCTCAAGGCACGGATCAACCAGCGATCAGGATTATCTGGCCGGATACAGGGATTGGTTCGAGTCACCTCCCGGGCATGGCATCAATGGTGATGCTTTGAAATGGAGGTTTAAAGCTGCCAGGGACTTGGCGGGAGAACTGTTTAACGAAGGCAAGTACGCTGACTCATTGGAGTTTTACCGGACTCTTGCCGATCTGTTGTCAGGAACAGTGACTCGCCCGGAAGAGTATCTTTACTTGATGCTCAGTATCAAACGAGTTTTAAGCAGGGCTGAAGCGTTGGAGGCAGACGATATTCCGGGCCCCGAAATATCCAATTTAATCGAGCCCATGTTGCTGGACATACAGGGGCGGGCGAAATCGTCCTTGGTGCAGATTCCTTTAATCAACGCTGTCTTGAATGGCAGCGGCAACGGGAGTTTCAAGGGAGGAAGCAGCGGCGCCGCTGAGTGGAGCTCAATAAAACCGGCATTAGTGAAATCACTGGATGACTTGTCAGCAGAATGTGAAAAGGCTTATACGTCCATTCTACCAATTCTTTATCGCATTGCGTTATGCAGCGAGAGAATCCCTTCTCAATCAGCCTTGGGCAAATATGAAAAAATCCGGGTCGGGGTCATGGATGTCGAGGCCAAGCCGGGTGTCGTTGACGACAATGCTGTGTTTTCGAATCAGGAGGTAAAATTCCATATACTTAAAAAACCAGCAGCCGGCAACGATTCTCAAGGCGTCTTGATTTGTGTTTGGCACGGGATACCCGCATCCGGAATGGAATTAAAAAGTGAGGATGGGGGAGGGGCCGTCAAGATAGTTGATTTTGTTGGGTTGGCGAACTTGGCCAGCGGCACAAACCTGCACGAAAATTCGCTGCCTTTGAAATTGGTCAGTGACATGTCCTCCTGGCGGATCAGCACGCTCAAGTGGGAGGAAAGCTTCAAAAAGCAGGTGACAGAAATTGCCAATTAGGCCGCAACGTTTTCGCATGATGGACTTGTTTAAATTTCATGCCAACCCGGGCTTAAACCGACTGGTGTTACTTCTGGCTGTACTCGCTGTCATGATGCTGGGGCGGAGTTATCCAAAGGCAGCCGAGGAGCACGGTAATGAAGCTGCCGCAAGCAGTCATTCGAGCCAGCCCGCCGATGCCGAAGGAGGTGCCCATGCGCAGACTCTTGATGGGCTCAGGCAAACAATGGAAAATCTGATTGACCGGGCTTATTCCGAAAGCCGGTTTTTTTTCTGCTGCGACCTGATCAGATTGTATGTCAGGGAATTTCCGACCAGTGATGAGAATGATCTTTATTTGTCCAAGCTGCGCGGGATCAAGGACAAGTTGCTGGCCAGGGGGCGTGAAAGGTTGGCCAAGGCGAACTCTGCTGACCAGCAGTTAACGTCTTTTTATTTGAGTCAGCGAACGTCGGGCCATACGGGGAATGTTCTTGACCAAGCGATGGAGAGCGAAGCCAAGCGCTTGGCCGGAGGCGACGAAATCTTGGCCAGGGGCCTGCTCGAAAAACACGAAGCCACTTTGGCGATATACCTCGATGCGGCCTTGTACCTCAGTGCGCATTGCCTGATTTTCCCGAATTCTGCAGACAGCCACCGGCAATTGGGTGATGCCGCAAAATCTGCTGAAATCGCCGACCTGCCATTGTTGGAAATTGAATTGAGGTCAAGACTGATGGAGAGGGAAGATGGCAACCCTGTGTTTCCAGCCACCAGGCAGTTGTCTGAAAAGGCCACCAGGCAAAACCGGTTTTTCATCGCGATAAGCTTGCTGGACCGTTTTCTTGCTGAGAATTACAGCCACCCAAAGGCGGGGTATGGTTACCTTGCGAGCGGGGATATCCATCAGTTGGCGGGGTGTTATGACATCGCAGCCTCCAAATACAACCAAGCCCTGCTGTGGTGCGGGGACATGGCGAAGGTAAGCCGCTCGCAAAGCAGTGAAGCTGACCTGTTAAGTCAGGATGTTGCCGGCATTCAAAAGAGGGCAAGCCTGTCGATTGGCTATGCCATTTTAGCTGAAGCCGAGGGGAAGCATTTGAGGGAGTCCACTGCGGCGTTTGCCGGTAAGCTGCACGACCAGGCCGTCAGTCATTTTGATCGCCTGGTCGGATCGGTGGATTCGGGTTCGTCGTCCAGTCTGGATTATCTGCTTGGGCAGATTCGTTCGAGGGCGGAGTCGGCGAGGTACAAGCGCGCGCATTCTTCGGTTCTTGGCTTGAATGAAATCCAAGACGCTTATGCACGTTGTGTTTCGGCATGTGAGATTTACCTCCGGGTGTTCAACCAGGCGTCGGCGGAAGGAGCGGCGTTATCCGCATCGAACGACGAAGACCGGGACGAGGTTGCCTTTGTGCTGTTGGAAGCGTTGCTTGCCATGGGCAAGACTGAGGAGGGGGAGGCTAAGTTCTTCCGGTATTTCATCCAGCCGGAAGGAGGGGCCAACTCGAAATGGGCGGTGCTTGCCAAGACAAGAATCGCCAAGCGCCTGGTTGATGACGGAGACTACCTGACGGCTTACCCGCTATTGTCGGAGGTTGTTCGGGGTGTTCAACAGTCAGGGCTGCGTGATGTTGGCTTTACGGCGGCATTGATGATGGGGGTTTGCATTTCGAAGCTGAGCCCGGCGACGGGAACCGGGGCAGGGCCCAATGGCCTCTTTCAACGTGAACGCTTGGGTGAGGGCCGGGTATCCGGCGCTCAAATGGCGAGGGACGCCTATTCAAGTGCATTGGCGATCCTGCGGAGCCCGGGTGGTCCCGATCCAGTTTATTACCCCGATGAGTTCAGGGATATTTTTCTGGAAAATATACGGGAGGAATTAGTTGCAGAGTACAGGAGTGAGATGGAATCCCTGCAATCGGGTTGGGATCCGCTCCGTTCACCGGGCCGGGAAACCTTGTTGGTGGATGCACTTTCTAGGCTGGATCCTGCGAAGTACCCTTTCAATCCAAACAGTCTTCTTGTTACAGCTTTTCTCAGTGCGCAACGTGAATTGAACAGGCAGAGCGTCCTGGCCCCGAAAGAAATGACACGAAATGAAGAATTCTCTCATAAATGAACTTAATGAACACCTGACGCTTTGCGGGGAGGCCTACGATCTGGTCCAGGAGGAAAACAGTATTCTCAACTCGCCAACCCCGAGGGATGCCTACGCCCACACCGACCGCAGGAAGGAATTGCTGGAGCGCGTCACGGGTTCGATGGTTCGAGTCAAGGCGCATAAGGCGCTTTGGGGGCAGCTTTCGCCGGCTGAGAGGGCAAAAAGCATGGATGTTTCAAATCTGATCAAGCAAAACATGGATCTTATCATGAAAACCGTGATGCTCGACCGTGAGAACGAAAAACTAATACTTCAGCATGGCATGGCCCCCCCGGATCAGTTACCCTCCTCGCGGCAGAACAATCCGACGGCGGTGGCCGGAATGTACCAGCGCCACTCAACCTGACAGACCCCGGTAGAACCAGATGCCACTTGAAAAGGTCATATTGGCCGAAGGCGACGACAATCTTCGTCGAACGGTGGCTGAGTTTATCCGCAGCAAGAGGATCGATGTGGCCGAGGCGGGCACGATACAGGATGTCTACAATTATCTCGGCAAGGATGAGTTCGACCTGATTTTCATCGACGCGAAACTGCCGGAGTGCAAGTTGCTGGACTTTTTCGGAGACCTCAATCAACGGGCCGAAAAGCCGCTCCTGATCCCGTTGGTCAACGGCGAGCCGGACTCCTTCGTGCTGGATTGTTTCAAGGCGGGCGCCTTTGACTACTTGGCCAAGCCCTTTTCCCGCGAGCAAATCGAGATCGCACTGCACAAGGCCAGCAATTTCAACCACATCGCCCGGGCCAACGCGGCCATGGTGGGAAACGTGGTGGATGATCCGGACCGGGAAATCCTGGGGGGAAGCGACCTGATTGCTGAAACCCGCACGTTGGTCAAGAGGGTTGCGCAGACACAGGTTACGGTGCTTATCCATGGCGAGAGTGGGACCGGCAAGGAGCTCGTCGCCCGGGCCCTGCACTCGCAAAGCCCGAGGGCGCAGAAGCCGTTTATCAAGATCAACTGCGCCGCACTCCCGGAGACGCTGATCGAAAGCGAGTTTTTTGGCCACGAGAAAGGCGCGTTCACCGGCGCGGTGTCCAAGCGGCAGGGGCGGTTTGAATTGGCCCATGAGGGGAGCATCCTGCTGGACGAGATCAGTGAGATATCATTGGCCATGCAGGCCAAGCTACTGCGTGTGTTGCAGGAGCAGGAGTTCGAGCGGGTCGGTGGCAACAAGACGGTGAAGGTCGATGTCCGGGTGATCGCCACAACGAATCGCAACCTCGAGGAAAGCGTTGAGAAGGGCGAGTTCCGGCAGGACCTTTTCTTCCGGCTCAATGTGGTTCCGGTTTTTGTCCCGCCGTTGCGGGGCCGCGTTGGGGATGTTCTTTTCCTGGCCGAAAAATTCCGTGAGTTTTTCGTGCGAAAGCATGGGATCTTGGTTGGTTCGTTCAGCGAGGAAAGCAAAAAGAGCCTACTGGATCATGATTTCCCGGGGAACGTCCGTGAACTGCAGAACGTCGTTGAACGCGCTGTCATCCTGTGCGGGGCAGACGGCGTGATCAGCCCTGAACAACTGAATCTCACCAGCAAAGCGAGCAACCAAACAGGCGTGCCTGCCGGAAAACCGGGCCGGCCTGTGAAAGGCGAATCGTTCCAGAAACTTGAGGATGCCGAGAAGGATCACATCATCCGGGCCCTCGCTGAGGCGGAGCACAATCGCACCAAGGCGGCCAAGCTTCTCGGCGTCAGTGTCCGGACGCTCCGGAACAAGCTCACGGCCTACAAGAAAGAAGCCAAGACCGATAAGGACTTGGCCAAGCTCGGGCTGGGCGCGGATTAATATTTTGCTGCCGGGGTGGCGCTTGCCCAGGCGGGTCACGGGCCCGGCGGCTTCATTTCAGTGGCGATCAACCTGCGGACATCCGGAATGGGGATGCCCTGGGTTGAACTGATCCCCGCAGCGACTCCGGCCACGTAGGCGGTGGAAAACGAGGTGCCTGTTCCAAAGTAAGTCTGGTTGTTGAACACCGTCACCCCGGCCCCGGGCGCGGCGGCCTCGACAAAAGCGCCCGTGTTGGCGTAGTTTGCCACGTCCCGGCCGCTGAGATTCAGGGCGGTCACCCCGACCACTTCCGGCTGGGCCGCCGGGAAGACCGGCAGGCCGGTCGGCTCGTTGCCGGCCGCGGCCAGAAACAACACCCCCTCCCTCGTGCCAGCCTGGATGACCGATTGCATCAAGGGATTCTGTTCGTCCGAGCCAAGGCTGAGGCTGATGATGTCCGCACCGCCCTCGATGGCCGCCTGGACGCCCTGGGCCACCGCAAATGTCGATGTGCTCTCGAACTGCCCGTAAACATCGACCGGAAGAATCTTGACGGACGTTTCCTGTGTGTCCTCCAGAGACGCGGACAGGCCGCGAAGGATGGTCTCGGCCATTGAGGTCCCGTGGTTTAGCTGGTCCGGCCGGTCAGCCGCCTCGCCGGCCATCGAGATTTCCGGCAGCAGGAAATCACCGACTCGAGAGCCATTTCGCTGGACGCTCGAGTCGATCAGCCCAATCACAACCCCATCCTTGTCAGCGGACGAGGGCCGGAGATTGAGCGGGGGAGCGCTGAGGCCAACCGGGGCTAGAGTGTCGGGGGGCGTTATGCCAAAGTTGCTGTCAACAGAGGCAACACCTTCGTTTTGCTCGAGCTCGGTGCGGGCTTTCTCGGTTAGTTGCTTGTCATCAAACCGGAGTCGGTAAATGTCGAGGCCTTCGATTTCGCCGACGATTTCCGCGCCGAGTTTTTTGGCGAGTTCCTCGATGTCGATTCCCGAGCCGGGCTTGAGGGTGACAACCAATTCGTTGGGGATCTTCGCGTCAACCTTCTCTTTGACCTTATCCGGCTGCTGCTTGGCCAATCGCTTGGTTGGGATGATCCGGATCACGGCTCTGGCTGATGAGGTTTTGTAGACCAGCAATTTCGACCGGCTGCCCGGGGTGGGGACGAGCGCAAAGTTGACATCGCTCAACAGGCGGCGGAGTGCCTCGGGATGCTTGAGGTCTCTGAATCGGGTCGTGATCCGCATCTGCAGATCCGGCTCGACGAAAATCTCCCACCCCCCCTGGTCGCTCAGCGACTGGAGCACCTTTTCCAGCGGCCATTGCTCGATTTGCACGGTCGCCGTGCCATTGGGCCGCCACGTGAGAGCTTCGGCGAGGGTGGCCTTCTTGGCCTCATCGGCCGCGGGTGCCATCGTGGCGATGAGCAACCCCAGCACTGTGACGACTTGCTTCATTCGGGGGCAAACCTACGTAAAACCGGAGCTTTGCGCAATGTTTTACTCTTTGGCATTGGCCGTGCTTGACACACCGGTTTGAGGGTTTGAAATTGCGTTTATGGCTACCCTGTTTGAAATAGAGGGAAATTTTAACTTCGAGGTGGTGGAGAAGATCGCCGACGGCCGAATGGGTGCGGTGTTCCGTGCCTATCAGATCGGCTCGGAGGGGTTTGCCAAGGAGGTGGCGATCAAGGTGATGCATGAGCGCTTCGCAATGCAGCGCCAGTTTATCGAGAACTTCATCGGCGAGGGGAAACTGGTCGCGGACCTCATCCACCCGCAAATCGTGCAGATTTACAATTTTGGGGATGAGGGCAAGTCGCTCTACCGCCGCATGGGCGCCCAGGACGGCGTCAAGTTGCAGGGGGATCAGCGGGCCTACTACATGGTCATGGAATTCATCCGTGGCGTGAATCTCGCCGAGTTCATCCGCGAGGTGAAGGCTCAGGGCAGGGAGCTCCCGGGGCCGCTGGCGGTGTTTATCGCGAGCCGCATCGCCCGCGGCCTGGCCTACGCGCACGGCAAAAAAAATGACGAGGGTGAGTCGCTCGGCATCGTGCACCGCGATGTCAGTCCGCGCAGCGTTATGATGAGCTTCGAGGGCGACGTGAAACTTACCGATTTCGGCGTAGCCAAGGCGGCTGGGCTGATCGAGCAGGACGAGGGCGAGCAACTTTCCGGCACGCCAGAGTACATGAGCCCGGAGCAGGCGAACTTCGAGGTCACCGACCAGCGGTCGGACATTTTCTCGAACGGGGTTATTCTCGCCGAGTTGCTGCTTGGGCAAAACATGTTCGCCGGATCAGACGCGGCGGAATCGCGCCAGAAGATAATCGATTTGCCGATACCGCAGTTCCGAAACGAGAACGAATACATCGATCTGCGTTTGGATGCCATTTTGCAGAAGGCCCTGGCTCATGATCTCGAAATCCGCTACGACTCTGCCGAGCGCCTGATGAAGGATCTTGAGTACCACATGTACCACAAGGGCTACGGCCCAACCAACGAGACCCTGGCCAAGTACGTGAAGGAACTGTTCCCCGACAAGGTTCCGGCTTAAGCCAGGTGCTTGGCCAGGCGCATCACGGTGCCGGGATTTCGTTCAGCGTGTAGTGGAAGGTGTCATGCCACAGCCCTTCTCCGGCTGCGTTCAACACATCGTAACACCTGACTCGGGTGACGTGTCCCCGTTTCCATCCGCTCAATCTCAACCGCAGTTCGAGCCGGTTCGCCGACAGGGTGGCGTCGGACACCTCGATGGGTGTCTGGCTGTCCTTTTTCCCTGCGTGGCTATATCGGGGTGAGCCATAATCGGCGTGGTATGCGTATCGGAACTGCGACACGTCGAAATGGTCTGGGTCGGCGGTGCTTGGCCTGGCCGGCTCGGTGAAGGTCAGCAGGAAGCCGTCCCGCTTGACCTCGGCCTTGCGAATGGAAAACGGGGTCTTGCCGCTGAACGTGACACGCTCAAGCGACGCCGGATCGGGCGCAATACTGGCCCAGGTGCGTTGCAGTCCGCCCACGTAAAGGCAACCGTCCGGGCCGTAGCTCAAGCGGTTCACGCCGGAGCGAAAGCCGTTGAGGAAAGGGAACACGGCCCCTTGGTACTCTCCGTTGATTTTCTCGAGAAAGACGCGCGCGACCAGTGCGTTCTGAAAATCGCCCACGAGCAACTGTCCCCTGAAGGACCCGAAACGGTCATCTGTCATTTCGGCCATGCCGCTCACCGAGCGGGCCAGGGTGTAGGGAAACCAAACCGCCGGCGGAGTAAAATTGCCTCGACCATTATATAGGTTTTCAGGGTCTGGAGTGGACGAAGGGCGGCCAAAATATTTACCGGTACGCAAGTGGTTAAGTTCGCAGGCCGCTGTCCAATGACCTTGATTGTCAGTTACGAAAATATCTTTCTCCGGACCGAATACTCCGATACCGTTTGGTTCGCGGAAGCCGGAGGCGATACCTTCCATTAATCCATCACTGTTTTGCCGGATTGCCCAGCCCATGAACTTCATGTCCCAACGGCCGTTGTGTCCAGCGTTGGCGAGGACGAAGCGCCCGTCACGATCCTCAATCGGCCCGTAAGAGAAGGCATTGTAATGCCCGGAGTATCCCCAGTCCGCGCTCACGCGCGTGAACTCCGTCCTGCCGCCTTGTTCGTCGAAGGTAATCTCGGTGAGTTCCGGCTTTTGCGAGACGTAAAGTCTGCCGCCCCGCACGAGCAGGCCCATCGGTTCGTTCAATCCCTTGGCCAAGCGGCGGAAAGTGACCGGCCCCTCCTCATCGAGCAAGCCGTCGAGCAGATACACCTCGCCGGGCCAGGTGCACACCGCGAGCCGCCCATCTTCGAGCCAGTCCATCCCGGTGATCAACAACTCCAGGTCACCGGGCAGGGAAAGGTGCTCGATGTTGTAATGCGGGTTTCGCGGGCCCGCGCGACGGCTGTATTCCGCTTGGCCCACTTCGCCGAGCTTGGCCAGCGGGGATGGAGGGGGGTCTGGCCTTGGGTTCGGTTCCCCATCGTGACGGGTGGTGATGGTGACGATGGTCTCCGTGTCATGCGGGGAAATCCGCACCCAATGCTGCTCGGCATCGGTTTCAACAGTCACTGTGTCGTAAACCGTTTCCGCGCCCGCCTCGGTGGCAATAGGCTCGGTATAGCTCAGCGGCATGCTGGTGACTTGGACGGTGGTGCCAGCGGAGCTGCTGACGATCATATCCCTTTTAGCCGTGCCTTCCGCGAAACTGTTTGCCAGAAACCAGAGCGTCTTGCTGCAAGGGGCGATCGACAACGTGCGTTGCAGTCCGCGGCGGGCAAGCGATGGCTTCAGTCGCACGGCGACGGTTTCGCCGTTCTCCATTCGCAATTCATAACGCAGCGTCACGGAGTCGGCATCCGTTGTTGTTCCGATGAATCTGCCTTTCAGTCGGTGTTCATCGAGGGCAGATGTGGGCGAGGGCGGTTTCGTGTGCCACGGGACGGTCGGCGGATTGCCCCAGAGAAACTGCCCGTTGGGTTGGGCAATGAACGGACGCTTTGCGTTGACGTGTTGCGGGCCGTACAAGTCAAGTTTGCCCCGCCATACGGTGTGTGCCCGGAGATTCTCAGTGTCGAAGGCAAACCGGATCTTACCCAGCGGGATCACGATGCTTCGCGTGGCCCGGGGCATCGGTGCATGCCGAAAAAGCTGCCCGGGAGGATCGTGGGTCGGCTTGGGTTTTTCGGCTTGGCCAAACGCCTGGGAAGTGAGGGCGAGGGAGATCGCAGCCAGGGAATTGACACGTTTCGGGAACATTGCGGTCGATCGTAGGGCGGCAATCTGCTGGAAAACAACACGCTGTTCAATTCAAACCAAGCGCTTGGCCAAGTTTTGGCTGGCGAACTGTGGCTCAGCGGCTAAAATCGCGCATCCCAGATTTGGATGTTCAAAATGAAAACATTTACTTGGTTTAATCGTGCCGTGGCATTGGTTTCTGTCATTGGTTTCGCTTCAACACATTCTGCTCAGGCTGGTCCTCCGCCCGAGGGTTTTACAGCATTGTTTAATGAGAAGAATCTTTCCGGTTGGTGGGGGCTCAAGACGGAAGACCCCGTCAAGTGGAAGGCATTCTCCGCCGACAAGTTGGCCGAGAAAAAAGCGGCGAGCCTAAAGGATATCGCGCAACATTGGTCAGTGGACGGCGAGGAACTCGTCAACGATGGCCATGGGCTCTACCTGAGTACCCAGAAAAACTACGGCGACTTTGAGTTCCTTGTTGACTACAAGACGGTACCCAAGGCCGACAGTGGGATTTATTTGCGCGGCATACCCCAGGTGCAAATTTGGGACAGCACCGAGGAGGCCAAGTTTAATATCGGTGCGAACAAAGGTTCCGGCGGCTTGTGGAATAACAGCAAAGGTGCTCCCGGCAAGGATCCACTTGTGCTGGCGGACAAGCCGTTTGGCCAATGGAACAGTTTTCGCATCATCATGGTCGGCGAACGTGTCTCGGTCTGGCTCAACGGTAAGTTGCTTGTCGATCACGCGCGGATGGAAAACTATTTCAACCGCAAGGGGCAAATTCCACGGACCGGCCCAATTCAGTTGCAGACCCACGGTGGCGAGATTCGCTGGAGGAACGTATTCATCCGCGAGATAGGCACCAACGAGGGAAATGAAATCTTGGCATCCAAGGGCGGCAATGATTTCAAGTCAGCATTCAATGGAAAGAATTTTGAAGGGTGGGCTGGCCCGACAAATAATTACAGCGTTGACCACGGCTCAATCCAGTGCATGAAAGGCAAGGGAGGCACCATTTATGTCAATGATGAGTTGGGTGACTTTTCGGCGCGGATGGAATTCAAGCTGCCGCCAGGTGGCAACAATGGCCTCGCCATCCGCTATCCTGGGAGTGGCGACACAGCCTACGTTGGCATGTGTGAACTGCAGGTGCTCGACGACTCTGCCAAAAAGTACGCCAAGCTGCATCCGGCCCAGTATCACGGCTCGGCATATGGCATGGCGCCCGCCGCCCGCGGCTATCAGCGCCCAGTGGGTGAGTGGAATTTCCAGGAAGTCACGGTGGATGGCTCAAGGATCAAGGTGGAGCTAAACGGCACACTGATCCTTAACGCCGACTTGGCCAATGTGGAAAAGCCAATGTATGATATTGGCAAATTCAAGGGCCGTCTGCGTAAGTCCGGGTACTTCGGCTTTGCCGGCCACGGTGACGCCGTCTCCTTCCGCAACATCAGTATCAGGAATATCAAGTAACCTACGCAAGGTCGCGCGGGTTACTGGTTCTTCTTTTTCAGTTCGGCTTCCTGTTCCTTTGTCAGGATTTCCGGCTTGGCACCTTGTTTGAGCTCGGCCTGTGAGGGGATGCGGACGATATTGCTTGTCACCGGCTTCTTGGCAGCGGCCTTGGCCTGCTCCACAGAGATTAGTTCAATCTCAAAGCGCAGGGTGGAGTAGGGCGGTATCTTGGGGCGTTTACCGCCCGGGCCGTAGGCCAGTTCCTGCGGGACAACGATCTCCCACTTGCCGCCCGGCTTCATCATCGTCAGTGCCTCGGTCCAGCCGCGAATGACCCGGGTTACTCCGAATGTGGTGGTCTTGTTGCGTGAGTACGAACTGTCGAATTCTTCACCATCGATAGTCCAGCCCCGGTAGTGGCATTCCGCCTTGTCGCTTTTCGTGGGAGATGCGCCTTTGCCGGCCTTGATGATTCGGTACTGCAAGCCACTGGCGGTCACCTTGACGCCGGGTTTCTTACGATTAGCTGCAAGATAGTCATTGCCTGCTTTCTTGGCGACATCCGCCTCGGCCGAGCGTTTGGTTTTTTCCCGTTCCTGACGGGCTTGAGCCCAAGGCATGGCAGTGTTTTTCGGTTTTTGCGGCCACCATATTTGCTCTTTTGATCAAGCCCATGCCGATGGGTGCCTCTGTGCTGCTCGGGCTGATCGTTCTGGCCGCGGGCAACGTGCTGGGTGAAGACTCCAAGCAGTCCCTTGCCGCTGCCCTGAGTGGTTACGGCGATACCACAACCTGGTTGGTGGTGGCCGCCTTCATCCTGGGGAGCGCCATGGTGCGTTCGGGGCTCGGGCGCCGCATTGCCCTCGGGTTGGCGGCCCTGCTGGGGAGGACGGTCCTCGGGCTCGCCTACGCCATTGCGGGGGCCGAGTTCATCCTCGGCACGATGATACCCTCGAACACCGCCCGGGGCGGCGGCGTGATGGCTCCCATCGTGAACTCCCTCTCGCACGCCCTCGGTTCCCGTCCCGGTGAGCACCCTGGACGGGCGGGCGAATACCTCTGCCTCTGCGGGGCCCACCTCAACTTGATAGCCGCCGCCACCTTCCTTACGGGTATGGCCGCCAATCCCCTCATCGCCAAGGAAACGGGAATCGATTTCGATTGGGGCACTTGGTTGCTCGGCAGTATAGTCCCCG
>ERZ651768.1583-NODE-1583-length-16521-cov-4.374605_pt1 | contig 16521 bp, 15 predicted proteins | sample MGYA00514754_ERZ651768 | MGnify/ENA metagenome assembly ERZ651768
AGGTTCAGTTCGACAAAGATAAGTACGAAGATATATTCCAGGCTATGCGTTCCCGTTTCGCTACACGTACAAGAGAAGAATGGTGGATGGAGTTGAGCTCTTTAGAAGATATTGCAGTTGCTCCAGTACTAGATATGTCGGAAATGGAAACAGATCCTCATATCAAGCAGAGAAATATGGTCGTAGATGCGGGGATTTTTGGCGGGGAACTGGTGAAACAAGTAGGCATTGGACCCAAGTTTTCAAAGACACCCGGCTCCATACGTTCTTTGGGCCGGATACCTGGCGAGGATACTTTTGATGTTTTGTCCGAATCGGGCATTTCAAAAAGTGATATTGAGAAGTTGCTTCAGTCCGGGGCGGCATATTAACGACAGAGAGTCTTGGTCTGAGCTTGCCATTTGTTCTCAAAATGCGACCCAGCTTCCTATTACGGAAATATTGAGAGCAAAGCCAGAACGTTTACACAGGGGTTGTTACCGTATAAAAGACCTGACCTAGCACACAGGAGAAAGTAATGGATTTTCGGTTTACTCCGGAGCAGGAAGAGTGGAGGTCTGAAGTTCGGACTTCCATAGAATCTCTAATGACTGATGCGCTGAGAGAGGAAATGGAGGGGCGCCCCGACTTGGGACCTGGGCCTGAGCAGAAGCGATTTATGAGAGAGATTGGTAAAAAGGGACTTCTCGGCATTTCGTGGCCGAGCGAATACGGAGGTCTCGGCCGGTCACTGATGGATCAATATATATTTTCGGAGGAAATAGGGAGAGTTGGTTCTCCATATACCAACTCCACGGCCGTGACTATGGTCGGTCCGACAATAATGAGGGCTGGTACGGAGGAGCAGAAGGAAGAATGGCTTCCGAAGATGCTGAACGGTAATGTTGAATGCGCACTTGGATATACCGAACCCGACGCCGGTACAGATCTGGCCGGGCTAGGTACACGAGCAGTGGAAGACGGGGATGATTTTGTCATCAATGGTCAGAAAATCTATACGAGTGCGGCTCATTTCTCTTCACATATATGGCTCTTGGCTAGAACTGATGCTGACGCTCCAAAACATAGGGGACTTTCGGTGTTCCTTGTCCCCACTGATTCTGTCGGATTAACAATCAACCCTCTCTGGCGTATGGATGATGGGAGGACAAATCAAGTATTTTTTGACAATGTTCGTATACCAAGAAAAAATCTTATAGGGGAACGCGATCGGGGGTGGTATCACGTCGCTATGGCATTAGACTTTGAACGGGTAAGCCTCGGAGCTCGATTTTCATCATTGTCGGCACGTATGGATAAACTAGTCGATTACGCCAACCGTACGGATATTGACGGTAAGCCGTTATCTCAGGATCCGCATTTCAGAGAGAGATTTGTAGAGCTAGGGATGAAGTTAGACGTGGTCAGATTGTTCTCATATAGGACAGCATGGATGATCGATAAGGGTGAAGTCCCCAACTACGAAAGTTCCGCAGTAAAAATAATTGCGACGGACCTTATCCAGGAAATAGCTGACTTCGGTGTCGAAGTGTTGGGTATCTATGGTCAATTGACCAGAAACAGCCCACTCGCTCCGTTGAACGGGGAGATGGAGCGGGCTTACAGGGGAGGAATTTTTCTCAGGTTCGGGGGTGGAGCAAACGAGGTCCAAAGAGATATTATCGCCCGGCGGGGCCTTGGTCTGCCTAGGTTGTAAGAGGTTGTGCGTGGCCAGATAAATTCTTGCCTGTATTTGGTAATCAGAGAGTAAAAAGAAATATGGATCTAGGATTTACAGAAACTCAAGAAATTCTCAAGCGAACGGCAAGAGAATTCCTAACGAAGGAGTGCCCTGCTGCTTTAGTGCGAGACATGGAAGGTACAGGTACGGGCCTGCCAGAAGACCTCTGGAGCCATATGTCTTCAATGGGCTGGATGGGTTTGCCATTTCCCGTGCAGTATGGAGGCGACGGCGGGTCTCTCACAGATCTTGCGGTTCTTCTAGAAGAGATGGGGAGGTTTCTCGTGCCAGGGCCCTTTTTCAATACAGTTGTCGAGACTGGCTTATTGGTAAATGAGGCCGGGTCTCAAGATATTCGCGAGGAATATATCCCAAGGTTCACGAGCGGGGCAGTTATTGCTACATGTGCATTGCTAGAGGCTGATCCGCGGTTTGTGCCTGAGGCTGTTAACTGTCGAGTGGATCCCGTCGATGGGGGATATATTCTCAATGGAACTAAATTATTTGTTGAACATGCTTCCGCGGCCAATTCATTGCTCGTCTCGGCAGTCGGCGGACTAAACAATAACGCGGCAGAATTGACATTGTTTCTGGTGAACTCCTCTCAAACAGGTATATCTCTTACCCGAATGGAGAATTTGGCTCGAGAACCCCTGTTTCAGGTCGACTTTGAAAACGTTGAAATATCGGAGGATTCCATTGTTGGGAAACTCGGCAAAGGTTGGCCTCTGATCCAGAAGCATCTCAACCTATCAACGATTATGAACTGTGCCCGTAGCGTGGGCGGAGCCCAAAGTGTGTTAGATAGAACTGTTGAATATGTAAAGGGACGTGTGCAGTTTGGTAGGCCGATCGGGAGTTTTCAATCAGTTCAACATGATTGCGCTGATATGCTAAATGCAATAGACGCGGCTAGGCTGGCTACCTACCAGGCTATTGCCAAGCTGGAAGATGGGGAGGATGCGGAAAGAGAAATATCGCTCGCCAGGATTTTGACAGATTATTCTTACAAGTGGACCACTTTGACTGCACAACAGCTCCATGGTGGAGTCGCATTTATGGAGGAATATGACCTCCAGTTATGGACCCGAAGAGCTCGGGTTTCAGAGCTTAAATATGAATCTGCCTCGGTGCATAGGGAACGTTATGCTAATGCTATGGGGCTCACGTAAACGCAAAGACGGGCTCATCGGATTTCAAGGTACATACTGAGTTCAAGTGGGGCGTGCAATGGGATGGAAGGAAGAGTATAGGGCAAAGTTAGCCTCGGCTGAGGGAGCAGCAAGCCTAGTCAAAAACGGGGACAGAATTGTTATTCCCTTGACTGAGCAGCCTTTAAGCCTGGTAGCTGCCCTTATGGAAAAAGCGGAAACTCTCAGCGGTGTATCGGTTTGCGTCTCAACACCTGGCTTTGACATAGGCGGACTTCTGTCTGGCGGACTTGAGGTTGAGGTTGAGATCTTTCTGGGTCCGCTGGCCAGGGAATATGAAAATGTGGGGCTCTCCCCGTTTTTACCGCTCCCTTTCTCACTAACTTTTAAGGCAACGGACGAGAGGCTGGAAGAAGCTAAACCCATTGACGTATGTTTCGTCACGGTAACCCCGCCGGACGAAAATGGCATGGTGTCTTTCGGCCCACAGCCTTGGTTTAAGATGGGGTATGCGCGCCGATCGCGTCTGGTCTGCGCCGAGGTTAATCCTAACCTTATCCGCACTTATGGCGATTGTTTCATGCACGTAAGCGAATTCGATGTGTTCGTAGAAAAGGAAAGAATAATCCACACCCGCGAAACCTTGATTCAGCTTGTTTCAGAGTTTGACCCTGAAAGGAAAACAGCTCTCCTAGAAGTGATTAACGCTGTTAACCCTGAAAGGCTAGGGCCAATTGCCGGTAGGCTCGAGCAGATTGATATTCACGTTCTGAGATCTTTATATGGACTGGATTCTGCAAGCGAAGAAATCAGGGCCATCAGTGACAATATAATGCCTCTAATTCCTGACGGTGCCTGCATACAGATAGGAGTCGGGTCTCCTTCATCTTACCTGCCGCGTTTGGGGATTTTTGATAATAGGATCGATCTTGGATTGCATACGGAGCTTACTGTGCCGGGGATTGCTCGCCTCGTGGACGGCGGTGTAATCAATGGTATGAGGAAAAACACCCATCGGGGGAAGGCGGTAGCCGTTGCTTGGTCAGGATCAGATGATAGAGATCTAGACATCATTGACGGAAATCCTAATTTTGAGCTTTACGAACCGGAATATGTCCTGAATCCGAACACCATCGCAATGAACGATCGACAAATCGGTATAAACAACGCATTAAGTATCGATCTTACAGGGCAGATATGTTCAGAGAGTGTATTCGGAGGGAGGATGATGAATGGAATAGGAGGTCAGCCTGAGACACACTTGGGAGCTCTCTATTCTAAGGGGGGCAGAGCCATAACCCTTTTGCAGTCAACGGCGTTGGATGGCTCAGTATCCAGAATTGTTCCGAAACTGGCTGAAGGTGAGCTCGTGACGATTCCTCGATTCTGGGCCGACACGGTAGTCACGGAATATGGAGTTGCAAACCTTTTAGGTAAGAATCACCGGGAGAGGGCGCAGGCACTTATTTCTGTTGCCCATCCTGACTTCCAGAAGGAATTGCAGCAATCCATTAAAGGTTGGTTGATTCCATAGCTTGAGCTCCCTTCGATAATTAGCATGGTTAACTTCTATAGTCAGAAGATCGGAATTGTTTGCGCAGTTTCAGAAAAGCTATTTGAATATCTTGCGTAGATATACCTCTTCGCCTTAGAGGTGATCTGATTTGTCTAAAAAGGTTACGAACCAATTCTCAATTAGTTCCCAACTAGTGAATGGTGAACCCAACCTGCCGTACAATAAATAACGAGATGATCAGAAATATACATTTAGTTATGTTCTCCATTTTGCTCTGCTCAGGAATACTGTCGGCTTGCGGGTATTCCGATCCAAGGCAAACGATTAGTTCTACGGAAACAGTAAAGGTTTTGCCCACTGAAACTAGTTCAGTTTTAGCTGAACCAGTCATCACCGCTACCCCGATACCTATGAAGGTCATGACAGCAACTCCAATACCTCTAAGGACGCCGTTACCCCAGCCGACTGAAACCCCTCAGGCGGAAGCGAGCCCTACTCCACAAAGTGAAATTAAACCTGCTGAAATTCCAACACAAACGCCAATACCTTTCCCGAGTCCTCTACCCGTTCCGGTGATATCCATCATGGCAGAGAAGGAGCCCCTTACGACGGTAGAAGTCGTCAAGCTACTTAAACCCTCTGTTGTACACATATCGAATGATAAGAATGTAACGGGAATGTTCAATCAACTCATGCCTCAGTCTGGAGTAGGTTCGGGTGTTTTGCTCGATAACGAAGGTCGAATATTAACGAACAACCATGTTGTGGAAGGTGCCCAGTCAGTTACAGTTACCTTAAGTGACGGCAGATCGTATCCTGCGCAGAGAGTTGGAACCGATCCAATTACAGATTTAGCGGTTATTCGGATAGATGCTGCCAAGTTGAATCCTGCAAGGCTGGGAGAGTCGTCACTTCTGGAAGTGGGTGAAGACGTAATTGCCGTAGGGCACGCCTTAGGATTAAAGGGAGGCGCTACTGTGAGCAAAGGGGTTGTTAGCGCTCTGGGCAGAACAATTGAGGTAGACAACCAACGCTCCATGGTGGATTTAATACAAACTGATGCCTCTATCAATCCAGGCAACAGCGGTGGGCCGTTGGCTAACTCGAGGGGAGAAGTGATCGGTATTAATACGGCAATTATTGAGGGTAGTAACGGCATCGGATTCGCGATCAATATTGATGATGCAAAAGTTGTTGTTAAGCAACTTATAGAGTCAGGAGAAGTTCGGAGAGGATTCATTGGGATTTCTCCCTTTAATGTGACCGATTCTATTCGCGAGCAAATTGGGCTACCTGTGTCAGAGGGTGTGATCATAGCCCGGGTTATAGAAGGGTTCGCAGCTGAAAAAGCTGGTTTAAGGCTAGAAGATGTAATTGTGCGTCTAGGGGAAGTTGAGATCACAAATGCTGGGGATTTATCAAAATTTCTAATTCTTCATCTGCCGGGAGAAACGATAGAGGTAGAATTCTATAGGGATGGAAATCTTATGACTGCACAACTGGTTCTAGAGGAAAGTCCCTAGGGACCGTTTAGATTTGTATGGTTGGTGACCTATTCAATAATTGGAATGTTATATGGGCTAATCCAATAAGAAACGGCGTAAGTGATCTACCAAGAAGTCAGAATTGTAGGCCGGTATGGAGTGATTGGAGTTGGGCACGTCGAGGAAGTGTAGCGACGGTTGTAGTTCTTTCATCTGCTTAGCGATTGATTCGTCGATATATGGGCTGCGATCGCCTCTTAGTACCATTAAAGGGCAGGATATTCTCGACCAGCTCTCCCATAAATAGGATTGCTCCTTTGATCTTAAAGAAGAAATGATCCTACTCAGCTCCGGGTCTGCTTTCGGTACCAAAACGCCGTCATAATTTCGAGTGAGCTCTGTCTCACCTCTCATGTATATATATTCATCCGGCGCCCCCGGATACTCTATTCGCATATCCTCAACAAACTGTTGGATTGTATTCCATTCTTTCTTACGTATAGCTCTTGTCGACTGGCCTAACTTCAATGCTGCCTTACTAATTTCTGGCCCTAAGTCAAGCAAGACAAGATGGCTCAGATGATCAGAGTAGTTACCTGCATAGGCGATACCGTTTCGGGCACCGAGAGATAGACCGCAGTAGTCATAAGGAATGATATTTAGGGTAACGGCGAAAGTTGCCAAGTCTGAAGCAAAGGAGGTGACAGCGTATCCAGCGGGCGCATAATTTGAATCACCGTGTCCCCTCTGGTCAATAGCGAGAACACGAAAATCTCGCCTAAGTATTTGAGCGACTTCGTGCCATCCGGCGGCCGTGCCTCCAATGCCATGTACAAGTAGTAATGTTTTGGAAGTGTCAGAGGACGCACTGTAATCTAGGTAATGGATATTTAATCCATTGATTTCAATGCTATGGCTCTCAGGGGCCTTTAATCGTCGCTGATGGTTAATCGTACCCTCTATATATTGAATAGTCTTCAAGAAATCGGTGCGCCCATTATAATTACGTGTTGGAAACAATGTTCGTAAGTAATTACCACCTCCGATTAAGAAAATCATTTGAAAGATGGAAGGTAGCCTTGTCCTTTCTGTGCTTTCTTGTTGTGATTGGTATGGCTTGCTCGGGTCTGATAGAAGTTACTGACGAGGAAACCCGGATCAAGAAATTAAATAAATCAATCATGTGCCCGGTATGCCCGGGCGAATCTATAGATCAGTCGCAGAATGAACTTGCTGGATATATGCGAGATATTGTTCGAGAAAAAATAGACCAGGGAAACTCAGACGAGGAAATTCGTGGTTATTTCGTCGACCGTTATGGTCCTGTTGTTCTAATGGAGCCTCCTTCATCGGGTCTGGGTGTGTTGGCATGGGCTGTTCCCCCAGTGGGTCTAGTAGTTGCGGTCATTGCTGTTTGGCTAACGTTATATTTGATGCGCAGGCGCAATCTAGGTGATAAGGGTTCTCGCGAAGATATGAATGACGAATCTTTAGTGCCCGAGCTTTCTCCTGAAGAACTTAAAAGGTATTCGGCTTTGTTCGAAAGGAATGTAATGGCCAGGGAGTCTAAGACAAAAACCGGGGATGAGGACCAATAAGTATGGTCGAGATAGGACAGGTTGCTATTGTAGCTGCCTTTATGGTGACTGCTTATGCCGGATTCGTAGGTTTTGCGGGAGGCGCTCTCAACGGGCGTGATCTAGCTACCAGTGCAAGATGGGGATTTTATTCGGTCGTACCGTTGCTTTTAATTGCCACCGCCTCATTGATTTATGCCTTCGTTAATAATGATTTCTCGGTTAAATACGTTGCAGAGAACAGTAACCTGGCCATGCCACGTATATATGCTTGGGTGGCTTTCTATTCCGGGAACGCAGGATCGCTGTTGTATATAGCGCTGGCCTTTTCGATTATGGGGGCTATCAGCACTAAGGTGCTAAGCACCAGATTGCCATATACGTCGCCGTATGCTGTCGGCGTTATGTCAATAGTGCTACTTTTTTTTCTTGGAGTGATCCTTTTTCTGGCAAATCCATTGGAACAACTTTCGGTCATTCCTGAAGATGGACAGGGCATCAATCCCCTCCTAATCCATTTTGGTATGTTCATACATCCCCCCTTTCAGATGCTGGGGTTGATTTCAGTCGCAATTCCATTCTCTGTAGCTTTGGGAGCTCTTCTTGCAGGAAGAGGAGGGAGGGATGAATGGGTAGACCAAGGCAGACTGTGGGGGATGGTTTCATGGCTAATCTTGACTGTGGGGTTACTCCTTGGCGCTTGGTGGGCTTATACCATTTTGGGATGGGGCGGGTACTGGGCATGGGATCCAGTTGAAAATTCAGCGCTTATGCCATGGCTTGCAATGACAGCGTTCGTACATTCGATTATGGTGCAGAAGAGGAGAGGTATGTTCCGAATGTGGAATATGGTTCTAATCATCACCAGTTTCACGTTGGCACAATTGGGAATGTTTATTAACCGGGGCGGTCCTGTACCTTCTGTACATTCTTTCGCTGAATCCACCATGGGATGGATTTTTCTGGCGATCATGGGGCTCACTCTTTTCTTGTCACTGGTAATTTTTATACTCCGATATGAAACCCTGAAGAGCCGTGGTTCCTTAGAATCCTTCTTGTCTCGGGAAGCGGCGTTCCTGGGCCAGAATATGCTTTTTCTACTTATAGCATTTGTAACTTTATGGGGAACTGTTTTCCCTATTTTTTCAGAGGCAGTAGATGACACCACTATGACCATAGGGCAGCCGTTCTTCAACAAAGTAAATGGACCACTGATGCTGCTGTTGATATTCATGATGGGTGTAGGGCCTCTGCTGCCATGGCGAAGGGCGACTTGGCCAATGATTTTACGGATGCTTCGCGTTCCTCTGGGATTTGGGATCTTGATAGGTGCTCTTGCTTGGATATTTGGAGTACGGGAACCGTGGGCAATCTTCTCATTCAGTATTTGCGGAATAGCGGTTGCAGGAATACTACAGGAGTGGGCTAGAGGAACAATGTCTCGTCACTCCAGGGGCGAACCGTTTTATCAGGCCTTTCCACGGCTGCTTGCTGCCAATAGGCCCAGGTATGGTGGTTACGTCGTACATCTAGCAATCGTCATGCTCGGTGTCGGCATCGTGACCTCATCGTTTTACGACGTCCAAAGGGATGTAGTAATGAAACCAGGAGACACAGAGAAACTTGGTAAATATACGTTTACTTTTATTGATGTTACGGAGCGAACTTTTGCAGACCGTTTAGAGGAAACGGCCAGGTTTGAAGTTTGGTCTGGAGGCCGAAGTCTAGGTTATATGTACCCGTATCGAGCGTTTTATCCGGAGTTCCGCATGGCCGCTACCAGGGGTGCCATAAACAGTACACTGTTGGAAGACTTCTATCTCGTACCTTCCGAATTCAGGGAGGACGGCCAAGCCGTATTTAGAGTTCTGGTTAATCCAATGGTGTGGTGGATTTGGGCCTCTTGCCCGGTTTTGGTGCTTGGTACACTTTTGTCATTGTCACCCAATAGCCGTGCTTCCAGGCGCCGATTGAGCCTGTCAAACATAAGTAAAGAGAGTTCTGGAACACCCATATCTAGACCAGGTGCGGGTACTGGAAGTTAAGGAAATCAGATGGTAGTGCTTATAACCATACTTCTATGCCTGTTTCCAGCCTTCATGGTGTTATATCCATTGGTCAAACGGTTTTCCTCTACTGCTCCTGCTCCTGAGGATGAATCGTCGCTTCGCGCGGAGCTTGAACGAAGATGGGAATCCGCAATAGACGGCCTCCGAGGTACAGAATTGGAGCGATCTATTGGGAACTTGGATGACAGTGACTACGAGTGGTTGAAAGAAGTGCATATGAGAGAGGCCGCCCTCGTGCTCAAAACCCTTGAACTCTCAGAGTCTGAAGAGGATTCACTCATGGAAAGAATTAATGGTGAGCTTGCAAAAACCCGGCTTGGACCGGAAGGTCCTGAAGCGCAATCGGATGGGTTTTGAGAAAGGAAATATTTTTCTTGAAAATTGGCTTCTGCTCTGTAGTACTGGGAATGATTCTTTCCGCTTCAACTGTCACATTAGTCTACGGGTCTGAGCCTATTGCAGGATCAAAAATTGAGGTAGAGGGCGTCGTTGTCAACGGGACCCCCGGCGCTGATAGGCCTGTAGGTATCTCTGTAGCCCTTCACACAAACAAATTGGATGAGGGTGTGAACCTGGTACAAACCTTTACTGGGAGTGACGGATCATTTCGATTCACAGATGTGGAAGTCATAAATGAAGCTCTTTATGGGATATCGGTTATATATAAAGGAGCTACATATACAGTAGGAATCGATTTGGCATTCGTTTCAAACCCTTTAGAGATAGTTGTTTACGACCCTACAAGCTCTGACGAAGTAATTTCGATATCCCGGGCCTCGCTTCTTTTCACTAATGCAGATATCGCTGCCCGAAGAGTTTCAGTTATGGAGATGGTAACTCTCAGAAATGGTTCTGACCTCACATACACACCTGGTGATGGGCCTATGGAGCTATTGAGGTTTGGTCTGCCTGTTGGTTCGGATCAATTGGTAGTAGACACGGGTCTTGAACAGGCAGATTGGGTTCAAGTAGATCGAGGTTTCGCACTATTGGCGTCGGTTCCGCCTGGCGATCATGAAATCATGTACTCCTACAGAGTTCCATATTCGGAGGATTCCTTATCCTTTACAAAGAAATGGAGATATGGTGCTCAAGACCTTCGGATTGTTGTCCCCGCCGGCCTGTTTGATGTTACTACGGATCTAGGTATGCCCATTCAAGTTGTGGATATAGGTGGCATTAACTACGATGTTCAGGAGGCAATTAATATCGGTCGAGGCCAGGTTACTGAGGTGAGGTTGACTGGGTTTCCTCGACCGACATTTATCCAGACCTTTTCTCATAATTTGAACTCAGTCCATTACGAGTACATAGGTCCTGTAGGGCTAGCCTTAATATTATTTGCCGGCGCTGCATTAGGAACTTGGAGGACGCTCAGGTATAGGAGACGTACCGCAAGTTGGTTCCCGGGATCCGATGAGCGTCAGGTTATCGAGGATTTGATTACAGAATTAAATGTACGTCATGAGGATGGATCCATTACAAGACAAGAACATCGTCGCCGGCTTGACACTCTTTCGCGAAGGCTAGGCGCATTGCCCAAGGAGTAGAACGTAAGGCAAGGGAGCAGACTGATCTGGATCAGTCAATGATAGTTACTATTGTCTTGGAGATTGGTATCCTGCAATGCTGTCAGAATGCGCTCCATCAACCGACAGGGTTTGGCCCGTGACGTACGAGGATGACTCAGACAGCAACCACAACACAGCGTCAACAACTTCCTCAACGCTGCCAGGTCTGCCCATGGGCATTGTTTCTGACATCAGCTTTTTCAGTTCCGGTTTATCTGCGATGTTATATTGCCAACGCTCCGTCATCGTTACCGTTGGTGCTACCGCATTGATTCGTTCGGGAATTGCTGAGGACCTCCTCCGCCTGCGTTGTTGAACAGAACGTCTACTCCTCCAAACAGCGCGACTGTTTTATCTACTGCGTCACGGATATCGTCAGATTTCGAAACATCACAGCGTATAAACTCTGCTGTACCGCCTTTTGCTTGAACGGCTGCTTGAACAATCTTTCCCTGTTCTTCACGACGAGCCATTATTGCCACACTAGCGCCCTCTTGGGCAAAAAGGTGGACAGTTGCCTCACCTATGCCGCTATTTCCACCGGTTACTATCGCGACTTTTCCTTCTAGTTTTCGGGGCATATATGAACTCCTTTATGTAATTAATGCCTGTCCTTGGGGGATGCCTTCAAGGAACTTTCTAACTATAGGAAAGACAATGTCCGTACGCCCGAAGGTGTACATGTGTTTAAGCCCGGGAAGGCTGATGAATCGTGCAGATGGGATCTCCCGAACTGCTTTTAATGCAGAGTCGTGAGAAAGTGGGTCTGATTCCCCTGCGTACATAAGGCATGGCACTTTTAGATTGCTAAGCTCGCTAGTAATATCAGCCCTGTCTATGTTTGACCGTGTTTTTGCTAAATATGCCTCAAGGTCCCCTTCAATTGCCTGTATTCGGTAGGGATCCATCTCAGGGCTGAGTTTATCCATCGCGACTGCGACTGCTTTTGGGCCCTCTTGAAACATTTCTATTCGACGTATATCTGATTTCTTGCCTACATCGGTTCTAGGTCCAGGGGTAGCAGAGGCGATGATGAATGATCGGAACCTGTCAGGAGCTATAACCGCCAGTTCCAAACCGGTTCTGCCGCCCATGGAAAAGCCAAAGAAATGCGCAGAATCAACCCCTGCGGAACTCATAACTGACAGAACATCCGCAGCCATAGTCTTGTCATTGTAGTCGGGAACGTCATGAGGTTTATCGCTGGCTCCATGTCCGCGGGCGTCCATGATAAGAAGGGTGTAGGCGGGTTTTAGCTCAGCAACGTAGCCAAGATCGTACCAGCTCGTAGTATCCATCATAAATCCATGAGACAGGACCATTGGAGGGCCCTTTCCTTCGACTTCGTAATAAAGGCGTGTTTCCCCGTTGGATGCGTACGGCATATGTACTCCTGTTGGAACTTGGACCGATTATGGGCGCTAACGTACGATTAGGACAACAGCCGCAATGCTGCTACCTCTTTGGGGATATCATTAAAGTTGTCTTTTCGATTACGTTCATATTGGCCAGGAATCCTACCACCGCTACCGAAGTATCCGCTTCTACAGGTAGTATCCCTACCGACAGGCAGAAAAGAGTGAATATATACCGGTGAGGGTGGTCTCCTTTGGGAGGGCAGGGGCCACCGTATCCAGGGGCTCCAAAACCAGTTCTTGTCGAGAGTGCCTGGCGGAAGATTCCGTGAACCTTCAGGTATAGACGCGGCATCAGATGGGATATTCGCCATAACCCAGTGCCAGAATCCGCTTCCTGTTGGGGCATCAGGGTCATAGCAGGTTAAAACCATTGACTTTGTCCCGTCATTTAGTCCTTCCCAGTGAATTTCCGGTGAAACGTTACCGCCGTACAGCCAAACCCATATGACTCGCTTAGGGTGTGTCTATCAGCGAGATAAGTTCCGCCCGTGAAGCTGTCGCTAAGTAATTTCAAGGCCATTTGAATTCTTCTTATGGGGCGGTTGGACTCAAAGTAAGGGCAACACTTTGATCAGCATTGTTTAGCTATCTGTACTGGGCGGAAAGAGGGGCTCAATTTTAATAAGTGATTAAGTGGAAATACAAGCTTGCGTTCCTCATGTGAGAATTACTTGTGAGGTGCAAAATGCACTGCTAAATACCCTCTGGAATACTAGCTAAGTTGCATTAGAAGGTTATGATAATTACGTGTCAGCATGAGTTAAGTACTTTAGTTTGACGGAGACGAGTCCTTAATCTCCAATGCATAATTTGGGCACAGGTGGAATGGTCGCCAGATGATAGAGACAATAATACTGACAGGATCCTGCCCGAGATGCGGAACGGGAACATTGACTAATGATGAGGATATGTACGGGGTTCGCATATTTTGTGTGATGTGTGGACACAATAGAGATCTAGGTAAATTGCCTCAGAAAGTTCGAAATATCAGAGAACTTGTTTTGGTTGTTCTTGAATATGACCGTCAACAACTGGCCAAGCAACGAGCGGCAACGTACCCGTATTCGGTCTATGGGTGACTCTTTTACATGACGCTGTAAACGGAGAGAAAACTCTTTCACCAAGAGGAGAACTTTCACAAAGAGACTTTTCCTCTGGATCATTACGTCAAAGGGCCCATTGGTAACTTCCCAGACATGCATTGCGAAAATTGTGGAAAAGAATTTTCTGAGCGACAGAGGTACTGCACCAGCTGTGGGATAGATACAGGTTCCGGATCGCAGGTATTGTCAACCGGCTCCCTCGAATCATTGTTAGAAGAACTGCATGCTATTTCCTACTCACTTAAGAGGCTAAGACCTCTCGCCGACAGCGCGAATATTCCTGCCTCTACGATCACGAAACATTTAACACGTCGACGTGAAGAAATCTTAGATAAATTTGCAAAAATGTTAGATGTAACAGAAGTGGTTGAAACTCCTGAGAGAGCGTCATATCTTCGTGACGCTGCAAGATCGATCATCAGTTCCGAGGAAGAAATAGATGAGCTTCTTGGGAAAGCTGTAACCGGGACAGAGGCATGTAGAGATGTTTCTGATCTGACACCAACACGGGAAGGAATGGCAATCTGGGTAGCTGTGTTGTCCGAGAATACAATGGCAGCGTTGCTCGGTCTAGGGGTGCTTCTGATCGCAGTAAGCTCCTTGGTTATGCTGGTGACGTTGTGGAGTGACTTCGGCTGGGTGGTTAAACAAGCTTTCTTGCTGGCCCAACTTGCCGCCTTTGTAGGGGTAGGACATATCGTGAAACAGCGGATGGGACTACATTACTCAGGGCTTGCGCTGATCAGCGTAGGAGCGCTCTGGGCTCTTTTTAGTAGTGGAACAGCTGCCTTCGAGTTTATAGAACCAAAGGGAGATGTCAGAGTACCCGGCATAGGCCTTCCCCTGGATTTGCCGTCTCTGGGGTGGTTGATAATAACAGTACCAGCGGCAATGGTATGGGCTAGTCTTGCCTATAAATACAAAGGCCATGTTCTAACAAATGGCTCTGCCGTCTTGGCTCTGGCAGGTTTAGGTTTTCTAATTCCATCTTTGGGCCTGGAGTGGCATTGGGGCCTTGGGGCTGTCGCTCTTGGATCGTCTGCAATCACCTACTTTTCAAACAGACTCTACCGACTCGGAATGAATGAAGCGGGCAAATATCTATTCTGGAGTTCGCAAGCCCTTTTGCTAATGCTGCTATTTGTTGCATTGCAAGCCTGGGGGGTGGAAAGGGTGTCTCTATATCCGGTGGGGGTCATTCTTGGTGCCGGAGCAATTACATCAGCCATCGTTCTTCATGATAAATCGAGCCAGGCTTATTCTTCTTATATCTATGGCCTGCTACTGTTACCGTCTGCAGCGCTGATAGTAGTGATGCTTGAATGGGAGGTAGTGCCAAAAGACTGGTTTGGCTTGTTACCTGCTGCGGTGTCACTTTTTTACGCTATGTTGTGTACGAAATATTTGGCAACACCACGCAGGTTCTCTTTTGGAAGACTGGTAGATGACGATGCTTGGTCGGGCCCAGTCTTTGCCTCTGCCATTCTAGCTTGTGTGGCCGCTTGTTTATGGCCTGATTTTGACCAACTTTCCAAGGCTGTAACACTTTTAGTAATCACGCCGCCACTTTGGGTTACGTTGCGAAGCCGTGGATATGACGATCTGATGTTAGCGGCAGGAATTCCCCTAGTCGGAGGTTTTCTCCTGTTATTGAACCTCGCGTCGGAACCTTGGGGTCTCAGCAATATGAACACCGCATGGGTAGCATTTGGTGTATCACTGCTTTCAGGGGGCATGTTTTTATTGATTAATAAGCTTTCCAGAAAGGACTCCATGCCGTTTCTGTCTGCAGCAGCTCTCCTGTCGTTAGCATCCGTAACTATTTCGGGGTGGGGCGATTGGGCTAACTGGGAAGGGCTCTCTATGTCTCTTGTTTTCGGTGCAATTGCAATAGCAACAACCCAATTTTCTAAAGGGGTGATAGCGGCTGCGTCGGGCGTTTTCTGGATGTCGGTCGCCGGTGGATTTGCCATGGGTATGGTGGGATTCTACAGAGGAGAAAGGGCCGTGGGGTGGGCTGTTGAAGCTCTCATTCTTCTCTGGGGCTCCCAGGTTTTAGGAAAGGTGGAGGGAATTAAGAGATTTGAGAATATTGAACTCTGGGCTAAGGTAATGAGATTTTCCTCTCTGAGATTGTCATGGTTTGCACTTGGGTACGTCATCTTCATGGCAGTCGGAGGGCTTTTCAGCCCAGACACTTTTGGTGAAACGGAATGGTCAGTTACAGCAATCACGTTGTCGATTGTCGGACTTGCCTACACAGGGATGTCATTTTTGGAAAGAAGCCATACCTTCGGTTATTTGGGTGTCGGACTTCTGCTTTTGGGCTGGATACTGCAGGGCGCTGACTGGGAACTCGGCCAAGCTCAAGTGTATGCGATTCCTGCCGGGTTGTACCTCTTGGGTATAGCGTATGCCGAACGTCGCCGAAGGGAGGGGACTGATCCAGGGACGACATACTATTATAATCAGCAGGTGGAGACGGAAGAGGGTATTCCCGCTAGTCCTTTCGTTGAGGTGCTCGCGGTATTGGTGATGGGCCTATCCTCTTTCATTCAATCTACCTCCCAAGATCCTGAGTGGGTGTATGCAGTGTTGTTAGGAGTTGAGGGAATAGGGTTCATAGTCTGGGGAGCTGTTACACGGTCAAAGGTGCTTATGATTTCCGGCGTTTTGCTATTCGGGATTGACGTGATCTACCAAGCGACGTCTCTTTTATCTTCCTTTGGGGGCGCGATAATTGCTGCTGTGATCGGTGTTGCTCTGCTGGTATTAGTTTTAGCAGCAGAAAGATTTCGGGCTAGATTGATGGAATTCGGCAATCGCTGGATTAGAGATTAACTTAACGGAACATACAATCTTTTTGATTCCACACGTACGAGATTGCCGAATCCTGGTGAGGGGAAGTGGCC
>ERZ651768.1585-NODE-1585-length-16511-cov-9.439455_pt1 | contig 16511 bp, 16 predicted proteins | sample MGYA00514754_ERZ651768 | MGnify/ENA metagenome assembly ERZ651768
CAATGGTAGAGCGGGTGGCTGTTAACCACTAGGCTGGGGGTTCAAGTCCCTCCTCCGGAGCAATAAGAAGCCTCTTTCAAGGCTTTTTTCATTTCTGACATTATATTCACGCCAGTGTCTATTAGGGAACTGAACATCTATGAGTGATCTCGCCCGCCGAGAATTTCTGCGTCGAACCGCCATTCTTGTGACTGGGTCACTGTTTATCTCCTGCGAGGATGAAAAGGAAAAGGCCGAGCCCGATTCACCTGGCGGACTGACCGGAAAGGGGTCGACCAAGGATGTCATCATTGCCGGCGCAGGAATGGCAGGCCTGGTGGCAGCTTACGAACTGAAACGGGCTGGACACCACGTGACAGTCCTAGAGGCGAGGGATCGCATTGGCGGGCGTGTCCTGACGGTTCGGTCACCTTTTTCCGATGGTCATCACGCCGAGGCCGGTGCTGCACGTATCCCACCCGATCACGATCTGACGCTTGGTTATGCCGAGCACTTCGGACTTGAACTGACTCCTTTCTATCCTCAAACGAGCTCTTTTGTTGACCTTTCTGAAGGAACGCGTTCCTTCATTTCTAACACCGATTTTCTCGAAGGTCGGCCCTGGCCTAGCTCGGTAAGACATAAGGAATATGTCAAAATAAAAGGCGGCACTGATCAGCTCCCTCAATCGTTTGCTGATAGCCTCAAAGATGAGATTAAACTATCAACCTCGGTAGAATCTGTTACACAGAACACCGATGGTGTATCTGTTACAGCAACGGGCGGCGCTCAATACAGTGGAGACAGACTCCTGTGTACAGTTCCGTTGCCTGTCTTGAATAGAATCGAGTTTACGCCATCGCTTTCGGTCGAAAAAATTGATGCTATGAGTGGAGGATACAACTACGCCGCCTCCACAAGAGTTTTCTTTCAGTTCAGGGAACGGTTTTGGGAAGCTGAAGGCCTTAACGGCTGGGGATACACTGACTGGCCAGAAGAGGTGTGGCAGCCGACGTGGGACCGGGAAGGACCACGAGGCATCATCATGTCATATTTGAGATATGACCGGGCGGTTGAGATTGATCAGTTAAGCTTGGACGAGCGTATCAACAACGTGCTTGCCAGATGGGACTCACTATTCCCTAGCGTGAAGGACTATCTGGAATCTGGGACGTCCCACTCATGGGCTCTTGAAGCATGGTCCGGAGGCGCATGGTCTTCACCGACTTCTGCCCAATACGATGCTCTACAGTCGCATATCGGCAAAGCGGAGGGGAGGATTCACTTTGCGGGTGAACATGCATCGGATTATCATGGTTGGATGCAGGGTGCGCTTGTTTCAGGGCTAAGGGCGGCACAGGAGATACATGAACACGATTCGGACTCATTAATTGTATAAATTAAAGTGCTCCACCGCCTTTTTCTTATTCTGCATGCTTTCCTCAATCTCTGCTCAGGATTCACCAGATCTAAGATGGAAACAGATTGAGACCAGCCATTACTACCTCATCTTTTCGGAAGAACTTTCAAATGAAGCCAATCGGGTAGCAAACCTACTTGAGACAAATTATTTCAGCACTGGTAGTAGCATGGGGGGGCGCCACAGAAAACTCCCTATCGTATTGCGAAACCAAAGCGCCATTCCCAATGCATTTGTTTCGCTGGCGCCCTGGAAATCAGAGTGGTATCATGTTCCTCTACCGTTCAAAGAAATGGGTTCTACTGAATGGTATGAACTACTCGTAATTCATGAAGGTAGACATATGTTCCAGTTCGGACAGGCGGATAGACGAATTAATCGTCTTTTCAGACTTTTGGGAGGTGAAAGGATTCAATCCTTAGCAGGTTTTTTGATGATACCCGGCTGGTTTTGGGAAGGAGATGCTGTAGTTAATGAAACTCTATTGTCTGAAAGCGGTCGAGGTCGTCAACCTTACTTTAATAGAGAAATTCGAGCTCTTCTCTTGGACGGCACACGATACAGTTATCGAAAGGCACTTCACGGTTCCCTTAAGAATGAATACCCAAACTATTATCACTACGGTTATTTAATGTCATCCCATGTATCCAGAAAGTATGGGTCTGAGGCGTTATCAAAAATAATTTATCAAACGTTGAAGTGGCCTATTATTAGAAATCCATTTAATCCTTTCAGTGCTGCTGCAAAAAAAGTGACCGGACGTTCTACTTCTCAGCTTTTTTATGATGCCATGGATGAAATGTCGAATGTATGGAAGAATCAGATTGAGGGTATTCAATTCACTGAACTCGAAGTGCTCAGTCCAGGCAACCTCAAATATAGAACCGACTACCTCTTTCCTGGCTATGACAAAGAAGGTAACCTTTATGCCGTTAAACGAAGTCTATCTCAAGTAGCTTTACTTGTTCAATTAAATGATGGAGTTGAAGAGAAGGTTATTACAGAACTTCCCAGTATAGTTGAGAAATTTGGAATTCACATTGCTGATGGATTTGCTGTTTGGAATGAGATTCAACCCGACAGACGTTGGACAAAACTAAGTTGGTCCAATATAGTTCTTTATGATTTGAAAAATGGTGTTAGAAAACAGCTTACGGAAAAGGCGCGGTACTTTGCCCCTGCCATCTCAGCTGATGGATCAAAAATAGCGGTCATAGAATTTACTGAAACACGAGAATGCTTTCTTGTTATCCTGGATAGAGTCACAGGGAGAATCTTAGACCGTTTCCCCTCGCCTGGCAACACTTCCATTTTGAATCCCCGGTGGTCGGAAGACGGAGAAAAAATTGTTTTTTCCTCACATCAGTTAAATGGAAAGTCAATATCGATAATCAATCTTTCCAACGGTGAAATAAAAAAAATAAAGCCTGAATCTTGGGAGGAACTGTTCAAGCCAAATTTTTACAATAATTATATTATTTATGAGTCATCTTATTCGGGTATTGATAATCTTTACGCGACTGAAATATCGACTGGGGCAACATTTCAAATTACATCGGTGAAAGTGGCTTCATCAAATGCTGTCATCTCGCAAGACAGGAAGGATCTGGTATTTAATGATTACACTTCCAAAGGAGATAGGATTGTATCCATACCCATAGATCAAGACCAATGGGTACCCATCGAATCAGTAAATATACGCAATGACACAACCACTGATTCTTTAATGATCAAAAACCCATCTTCTGAAACTAAATCATTAACTAAAAAGTATGATATAACAGATTACAACCATTTTGGCTCTTTTTTCAATTTTCACAGCTGGGAAGTCACTCTCGAAAAAGTAGAACCGACTTTTTCACTATTTTCGGACAATGTTCTTGGAACAGCCAGTTTCCATTTTCGAACATCCTATAACAAGAACGAAAAGAAGTTGTTTTCAGAATTACGAGGAGGATACCGGGGGTGGTATCCAATCTTGAGTGGTGGTTTTGGTTGGGGCGAAAGGTTAAATCCAGAGACTGTAGATGTGCCTGTGGGTAGGGCGGACACAGCCAAAAGTTATCTCACTCATTTCTGGCAGGAGCAAAGGTTTGACATAAGAGTCACCTTACCAGTTATTAATCGCTTGATTGGGGTAAAGACAGAAGCTTTAAACATAACAACCACTCTGCAAAGGACGACCACATCCAATCATGAAGTTGCCTTTACATGGCCTGAACGGGATGATCTTCCAGATACTACCCTTTCAAATGAAGCCGCAGACGGTACCATTTTCCCAATCACCCTTGAAACAAACTATGCTTTCTATACAGAAGATGCACCAAGAGATGTTATGCCAAGGAAAGGGGCTGAAGTTGATGTGGCCATTACAAATACGCCATTCAAAAGTGAGTTTAAAGGCAGTAGGGCATTTTTCGGTACCGCGATTTTTCTGCCCGGGTTCTTTTCCCATGATGCTGTCAGAGTTTTCGGTGCCCTCGAGAAAAAGAAAGATGAAGGTTATCCTTTCAAAAGTTTTGTAGAGATGCCATTGACCTATGAGTATGTTTTTCATGAAGAAGTGAAAAGTCTAACCGCTTACTACAGAACACCTCTTTTCTATCCTGATAGAGGTCTGGATATGCTGCCTCTAATGGGTTGGCTGAAGTTTGGTTATGTAAAGAGGGTCTCTCTGGACATATTTGGTGAATGGATGCGTGGTAGTGATGGTAAAGCAGCTCAAGATTACCTTACCATCGGCGCTGGATTCACCTTTGAAGCAAGTGCCTTCCACCTGCCGTTCATGTTCCCTATCTCTATTCTTTATGCTTATCGTCCAACTAAAGGTGTCGGGTCAGTCGAATTCAGGCTCGTTTTTTAGCTGACTATGATTAACTCTGGTCGATTTGTATATTCTTTTGAGCGATGAATAAAGCACTATGAAGCGCAAGATTTATCTAGACAACAACGCAACAACGCCCATAGATCCGGTAGTACTTGATGCAATGATGCCTTACTTCAAAGAGAAGTTTGGAAATGCTGCCAGCAGGAACCATCCTTTCGGCTGGGAAGCTGAAGAAGCTGTGGAAAAAGCACGCAAGACAATTGCTAAAAGTCTCAATTGCCGTGCCCGGGAAATTGTCTTTACCAGCGGTGCCACGGAATCCATTAATCTAGCCATTAAAGGGTACTGTGAGCGGAATAGCGAAAAGGGTAAGCATATTATTACACAGGTGATTGAGCACAAAGCTGTTCTGGATACCTGTAAAGAGATGGAAAATCGGGGATGGGAAGTGACTTATCTTTCGGTGAATAAAGAAGGTCTGATTGATCTGGATAATCTGAAAGAGACCATTCGTGATGATACCGTTCTTATCACCATCATGCATGCGAACAACGAGATCGGTGTGATGAATGACATTTTTTCCATTGGAGAAATATGCTTGGAACGGGATATCTGTTTTTTATCAGATGCTGCTCAGTCCTTTGGGAAATTGCCCATTGATTTAGAGGCTATGCATATTGATATGCTGGCTGTTTCGGGGCACAAGATATATGGACCGAAGGGGATCGGTTTTCTTTATGTGCGTCAGCGAAACCCTAAGGTGGAACTGAAACTCCAGATTGAAGGTGGCGGTCACGAGCGGGGTATGCGTTCAGGCACCTTGCCAGTGCCTCTTATCGTTGGGTTGGGGGAAGCGTCCAGGCTTTGTTTTGAAAACATGGACGCGGAATCAAAAAGATTACGATCAATGCGAGATAAACTGGTGGCGACGTTAACTGATGAATTGCCAGACACTATTATCAACGGCAGTATGGAACAACGACTACCCCACAACGTCAATTTCTCATTCCCCCATGTGGAAGGGGAAGCACTCCTCATGAAACTGGAGTCCATAGCCTGTTCTTCCGGTTCGGCCTGTACCAGTGCCACGCTTAAGCCCAGTTATGTCATGAAAGCGTTGGGGCATAGTGAAGAACTGGCTCACTCATCTATCCGCATTGCCTTTGGACGCATGAACAAGGAAGACGATACGGAGATCGCAGCCAAAGAAATCATTGATGCGGTGACGACCTTGAGAGAAAAATCACCCTTCCATCGTACAGCAAAGTCACAGCCGGCCTGATATAAAAAAGAGTTTTCACTTTCCGTTTATTTCTTAACTTTCTAAAGAGTCTCTCAGCCGATTGACCTAAGTCGAACCCACCGCGGGTAATTCAGAAGCGATAAGGTCTGACGCCGATACTGTTCTGTTGGAAACGGCAGAATCAGCTCCCGATCCCAATTTAGTGGGATAAACTTGGAAAGGGACACCGATTTGGTTAGACCGACAAAAACATTGAAACTTAAATCTTTTTCCTCTACCCACAATGGTGGCCTGATTAAAGATCAGTACGGACGCACCTTTGACTATGTCCGTATAGCTGTAAACGAAAGATGTAATCTTCGCTGCGTCTACTGCATGCCTGAGGAAGGGGTCGATTTCCTTCCACAGCATGATCTTCTCACAACTGATGAGATAATGAGACTCATTTCAGTTTTAACTGAAAACGGGGTGAAGAAGATTCGTTTTACCGGCGGTGAACCTCTTCTTCATAAAGAAATTGTTTCTCTTGTGGGTTTTGCAGCAAATGCGGGTGTCAAATCAATCCATCTTACCACAAACGGCCTGTTGCTTGAAAAAGTGGCAAAACCTCTTCTGGATGCGGGACTAACGGGCATCAACATCAGCTTGGATACTCTAGATCATCAAAAATTTGTAGAGATTACCCGACGAGAAGGGGTGGAGAAAGTAATAGATGCGCTAAACCTTGCCCTCTCTTTGGAATTTCGATCCGTGAAAATAAATGTTGTGTTCATGCGGGATTTTAACCACAGGGAGATCGGAGACTTTGTTGAACTGACACGGGAAAAACCTCTGACGGTTCGATTCATCGAATTGATGCCCTTTGACGCTCACCAGATTTGGAAGACGGGAAAATTTTTCGGTGCTGAGCTTATCGAAAAAGAAATTCGTCGTCTCCATCCAGGAATTGAACCCGATTCCGGTACAGCCACGGAACACAGTTTATTCAAAGTGCCCGGTTATGCCGGTAAAGTGGGGATTATCCCCGCCTTTACCCGCAGCTTTTGCGGGGAGTGCAACCGTATTCGGGTTACAGCCGATGGGAAGATCAGGAACTGTCTCTACTCAGATGACGAATTTGATCTGAAGGGACTTATTCGGAACGGTGCTAACGACGTGGAGATTGGCAAGGAGATCCGTCATGCCATGTGGATGAAGCCGGAAGACGGGTGGGTAGCCCAAAGACAGGGAGACCATGGCAGGGAAAGTATGACACAGATCGGAGGGTAAATTGAGCAAATTTTCTCATTTAGACAAAAAAGGTAATGTGAAAATGGTGGATGTTACTGATAAACCAGCTACCGAAAGAACAGCCAGAGCTGAAGGAAAGATCAGTATGAAAAAAGAGACCCTTGCTTTACTTCTTGAGGAGGAACTTCCAAAGGGTAATGTACTGACTACGGCCAAGCTTGCCGGTATCCAGGCGGCAAAAAAAACATCTAATCTTATCCCTTTATGTCATCCCCTGAATGTTTCCTGGGTTGATATTGAGTTTGAGTCTGAGGGGGATCATATTCTCATTAAAGCAGTAGCAAAAACAAAAGAAGCAACGGGAATTGAGATGGAAGTGCTTGCAGCGGTGAGCGTAGCTGCACTCACTATTTATGATATGTGCAAGGCTGTGGATAAGACCATGGTTATTTCAGATATACACCTTGTAGAGAAGAAGGGTGGTAAAAGCGATCACAAAACCGATTACTCTCCCAAAACGGCGATTCTTGTTCTTTCTCAATCAGTCCATGAAGGAAAAAGTGAGGACACCTCTGGTAAAATATTGCAGGAAGGGTTGTCAAAAAACGGGTGCAAAATTGACCATACTGAAGTGATTCCCGATGACAGCAAGCAGTTAAAGACAGTCATGAATGATCTCATTTCAAAAGATTTTGAACTTGTGGTCACCTCCGGCGGAACCGGGGTAGGGCCTTTCGATGTTACCATCGAAACCATAGAACCGATACTCTCACAGCGACTTTCTGGTGTTGAACAGGCTCTTCACAGCTACGGTCGAACCAAGACACCGACAGCTATGCTTTCCAGACTTCTTGCTGGTCGAATTGATAACACCTTTGTTATCTGCCTGCCGGGCAGTCCCGGTGCGGCGAAGGATGCTCTTGCTGTACTCATGCCGGATTTTCTCCATGTGTTTCCCATGGTTGAGGGTAAACGACACTAATTATGGAACTCCAGATCGGACTTCTATTTTCACTGGCGGTTATTGCCGCACTTTACGGTTCTGTAGGTCACGGCGGTGCTTCAGGATATCTGGCTGTCTTGTCCCTGTCGATTTTCGCATCTCACGGTGCCATCTGGTTGAAGCCCCACGCACTCTGCCTCAACCTTGTGGTAGTTTCTCTGGGGCTCTATCACTACGGCCGGCAGGGATATTTCAATATAAAGCTGATACTTCCGTTTGTGTTGACGTCCATACCGTTCGCATACCTGGGGGCTTACCTTCCCATTATCGATTGGCTTTTCGATTCACTTCTATCCTTTACTCTCTTGTGGGCTGCCTGGCGGCTCATGATGTCTGTGAAGAATGAAAGTGAAGTTCTCAATCCACCGTCAGCGAGTGTAAGCCTTGCCACCGGTGCCGGCTTGGGATTTCTGTCGGGACTTGTGGGAGTGGGGGGCGGCATTTTTCTGTCACCTTTATTGATACTCAAACGTTGGGCTTCCGCCAAACAGACAGCTGCCGTTAGTGCTTTCTTTATTCTTGTCAATTCTGTGGCGGGAATTGCGGGTGCTTTAATGTCAGACCAGGCAAAGATTGACGGTGATTTGCTGACCCAGTTTGCAACAGCAGTTCTCATTGGAGGATTCTTGGGCACCCGCTTAGGTGCGAATCATGCTTCAGACCAGATGATTCGCCGTCTTTTGGTAGTAGTTCTTGTGGTAGCCGCTGTTCGCCAACTGTTGGGTCTTGTGGGGCTGTGGCCATGATATCAGTCGCTGAAGCTCACAAGATTATTCAAGACCGGATTCGGAGCCCGGAAGCTGAGACTGTTAAGGTTAATGATGCTACGGGGAGAGTTCTTGCTCATGAGATAGTGGCTACCTTCCCTCAACCCCGTTTCGACAACACTGCCATGGACGGTTTTGCTGTCCGAGCGAGAGACACGATAGGCGCATCAGCTGATTTGCCAGTCACACTTTCAATGAAAGGTGTTATTCCTGCCGGTAGTTCAGCCGACACCGTCATCGGCAAGGGTGAATGTTGCCAGATCATGACCGGCGCTCCAATGCCCGAAGGGGCAGATGCCGTAGTGATGGTGGAGGACTCTAGCGGATTTGGGGATAGCTCCTCAGTAGATATTTCCCGGGAAGTGGTTGAAAAGGAGAATGTCCGTTACAGTGGAGAAGAAATTGCCGAAGGAGAAACGCTGATTCATCCCGGTAACCGTCTGGGTGCCGGCGAGATCGGTGTTGCTGCCACTTTCGGTTACGGGGAGTTGGAAGTTTACCGTCGGCCTAACATTGCCTTATTTGCTACAGGAGATGAGTTGATTGAACCGGGCGAAGAATTGAAACCGGGCCAGATTTACAATTCCAATCTTCACGTTTTCGCCGAACTTTCAGAACGTGTTGGAACTCTGATTACCATGCAGCGCGTGTTGAAAGACAGCCGCGAGTCACTGAAGGACTTTCTGTCGGAAGCCATTGAAAAAAGTAACCTCATAGTCTCCTCCGGTGGTGTTTCCATGGGGAAGCACGATTATGTCCGGGATGTTTTCCTGGAGTTGGGCGTGAAGGAATATTTTTGGAAAGTGGCACAGAAACCGGGGCGACCATTGTTTTTCGGAGAATCAGGGGGGACTCTCATTTTCGGTCTGCCGGGAAATCCCGTTTCATCGTTTACCTGTTTCATGGAATATGTGTGGCCCACCTGTGAAAGATTTATGGGTTTAACACCCATAAATAAAGTAACCGCTAGACTCCTTGAGTCTTTCCCTCAGGAAACAGAGAAACGGCGCTACCTTTTAGGGCATGTTGAAATGGACGGCCGGGAGATGGTGGCAAAACCGTCCGGCAAGTACGGTTCCCATATGTTTACCTCTGCTCTTATGGCCAACGCCATTCTGGAATCACCCCGAGGAGAAGGCCCTCTCAAATCCGGTCAAGAAATTACAGTCCGGCTTCTTCCATGGAGCGAATTACAATGAATATTTCAGCTAAGGAGTTGGCCCAGTGGCTGGACGGGAACCGCAAGGTTGAAGTTGTGGATGTTCGCCGCGAGGACCAACGGAAACAGTGGCCCTTGAGAGACCTTGAGACATTGGAGACAAACCTTGACCAATTGTCCCCGGAAAAGTTGAAGACGACAACTGTTCTTATCTGTCAGTTCGGAATTATTACGCAGCGGTGGATTGAAGCAGAGGATCCGGATGAGGTGTACAATCTCATCGGCGGTGCTCAGGCGTGGAACGCCTACAAGAAAGATGAACGTGATCTGTCCCGCTACAGCCGGCAGATGGTTCTGCCGGAAATTGGTGAAGAAGGTCAGCGTAGGCTTCTCGAATCAAAAGTAACTATTGTAGGTGTAGGGGGGTTGGGATGTCCTGCCGCTCAGTATCTTGCCGCAGCCGGTGTGGGGAAACTTTGCCTTATTGATGGCGATGTGGTGGACCTCACCAATCTCCAACGTCAGCCCCTTTTCAGATCCGACCGTATTGGTGATCCAAAAAGTGATGTGGCAGTTGAGTATCTATCTGGGCTGAATTCTGACTGTAATGTGGAATCACATCACACATTTCTTTCGGAAGAGAATTGCCAGACATTGCTGGCCGGAAGCGATGTGGTGCTGGATGCCACAGACACCATCGCCGCACGCCGAGTAATGGATCAGTATTGTTTCCGGAATTCTATTCCGCTCATCTACGGCGGTCTCTACAAGTTTGAAGGCCAAGTCTCTGTTTTTCACCTCAACGGTGGACCTTCATATGCTGACGTTTTCCCAGAGAGTGTTACCAATGGTGGCTCATGCAGTGACGATGGTGTTCCCGGGATGTTACCAGGAATTATTGGAAGCATTCAGGCATTGGAGGCGATCAAGGTTATCCTGAGAATTACGCCCAACCTATCGGGAAAGCTGTTGCTTTACAACGGTCTCAGCCACACCATGGAGAAAATCGAACTTAACGTATGAGTTTACAGGTGACTGTTCGCTGCTTTTCTCATGTTCGTGAGGCGTTGGGAAAAGAAACTGTAAATCTGAAGTTGGAAGATGACACTGATACATCCACCGTTGAAAATAAAATTAGAGAAATGGCTGGGGACAATCTTGATGGAATAACTCTAAGGGTAGCAGTCAACAGGGAATATATGCCTGAACCTATTGCCTTGAAAAACGGTGATGAGGTGGCACTGATTCCTCCAGTCCAAGGGGGATAAACACCAACATGATTAAGACAGAAATCGTTCAGGGAAAAATCGATCCGTTCCCCAGTGAAGACAACCATACCGGTGAAGGAGCTGAAGTTGTATTCAATGGTCGGGTGAGAAAGACAGAGCACGGCAAACCCATCGTCGCACTGGAATATGAACAGTACGAGGGAATGGCCGGTGAGGAACTGGAAGCTTTGGCCAAAGAAACGCTGGAGAAATTCCCCATTCACGATCTGCTTTGCCGCCACAGGGTAGGTGAAGTGCCCGTCGGAGAATCCTCTCTCCATATATCTATCTGGGCTCCCCACCGAAAAGAATCGCTGGATGCACTCTCCTGGTTTATTTCAGAACTGAAGAAACGGGTACCCATCTGGAAGTGGGCTGTCTATCCTGACGGGACAAAAGAGGCCACCAGTCATGAATGCTGAAAGTGGATGGGCAGCGGCGATCTGTGTAAATTATAACAGGGTGATTCTTTAACTGAGCTTAAGGGTGTAAATAATGATTAATAACAAATTTCCACCTCCTGATTCTTTTGCCTCAAATGCGCATATCAGTTCCATGGACCAGTATCGTGAACTGTATAAACAGTCCATCGATGATCCCGATGATTTTTGGGCGGACAAGGCCGAGAGACTGGACTGGAGCAAAAAATGGAGCAATGTCCGGACCTTCGATTTTGTGGATGGTAATATCAGCTGGTTTGAGAACGGCAAGCTGAATGTGAGCCAGAATTGTCTCGACCGACATGTGGATGGTGGTCACGGCGACCGACCTGCCATCATCTGGGAAGGGAATGATCCCAATGAGGACCAAACCTTCACCTATTCAGAACTTCTATCTGAAGTAAAGAAGTTTGCCAATGTGCTCAAAAATAATGGGATAGAAAAAGGGGACAGGGTTTGCTTTTATCTTCAGATGGTTCCTCAGTTGGCCATCGCCATGCTCGCCTGTACCCGGATCGGTGCCGTTCATTCTATTGTGTTTGGTGCTTTTAGTGCAGATTCGCTGAGAGACCGTATCAACGATTCTGCCTGCAAAATACTTATTACGCAAGATACGGGTGTGCGGGGGATCAAAACGGACATCCCAATGAAAGCTAACGCCGATAAAGCTGTGGCGCAGACGCCGTCCATTGAGACGGTGCTTGTCGTGAAGCGTACCGGCACCGATGTCAATTTTGAGAGTGGGCGTGATCTCTGGTGGCATGAAGAGATGGACAAAGCCGATGCCGAATGCCCGCCGGAGCCCATGGATGCTGAAGATCCTCTTTTTATTCTCTATACCTCCGGCTCCACCGGAAAACCGAAGGGGGTTCTTCACACGACAGGGGGATACCTCACATACACGTCCTATACGCATGAACTGATCTTTGATTATCATCCGGAAGATATATTCTGGTGTACAGCGGATATCGGTTGGATCACGGGCCACTCCTACATTGTTTACGGTCCTCTAGCCAATTGTGCCACTACCGTCATGTTTGAAGGGGTTCCCAATTACCCGGATTTTGGCCGGTTCTGGGACATTGTTAAGAAACATAAGATAAACCTGTTTTATACCGCCCCCACCGCACTCCGGGCACTCATGAAAGAAGGTGACGACCACGTCACTTCACGGGACCTGTCATCCCTGCGGCTGCTGGGCACGGTGGGTGAACCAATCAAAGAACCAGAATGGATGTGGTATCACTCCGTGGTGGGCAAGGAAAAATGTCCCATTGTGGACACCTGGTGGCAAACGGAGACAGGCGGTATTCTCATAACCCCTCTTCCCGGGGCCACACCAACCAAACCCGGCTCCGCAACGCTGCCTTTTTTTGGTGTTGAACCGGTTCTTTTAGAAGAAGACGGAAAAGAAATTGAAGGAAATGATGTTTCCGGACTGCTAGCCATTAAAGCTTCCTGGCCTGGGCAGATGAGAACGGTTTATGGCGATCGTAAAAGATTCATCGATACCTACTTCAAAATGTATCCCGGTTATTATTTTACCGGTGACGGCGCCCGGCGGGATGAGGACGGCTACTACTGGATTACGGGTAGGGTGGATGACGTCATGAATGTGTCAGGTCATCGCATCGGTACGGCGGAAGTGGAGGGAGCCATAGGAAAAGCTAACGGAGTTGCCGAAGCTGCTGTGGTGGGATTCCCCCATGATATCAAAGGTCAAGGGATTTACGGTTTTGTTACCCTTATGACAGGTGTGGATGAGAGTGATGAAATCTATGAAGATATCTTGAAGAGTGTGACAGAGGAAATTGGTCCTCATGCCAAGCCGGATAAGCTCCAGTTTACACCGGCCCTGCCCAAGACCCGCTCCGGGAAGATCATGCGGCGAATCTTGAGGAAAATTGCTGAAGGAGATGTTGACAAAATGGGTGATACATCAACCTTGGCCGATCCTTCCGTGGTGGATGCGCTGGTTGAAGGGCGTAAGTAGCTTCAGTGCCTACTCTAATTCAGTTTCGAGACTTAAAGTAAAATCGATGGCGCCCCGGAGTGTCATGTAAGCTGGACATTTTATCGGATGGTGATCATAGGCACGGTTCACGGCATCCATCTGATCATCTGAACATTTCAAATGATAGGCTACGCGGATTTTTGTGATCCGTAAAACGCCGTCTACAGCATCAATATCACCTTCCACGTTTGACCAAAGCCTGTCTGGCGCACTTTTTACTCCGCGCGCTTCCAGCGCGCCACCAAAGGTGCCCGTTAGTCAACCGGCGGTGCCGGCTATTATATAATCCAAAGTGGCGGGGTGCTCCTCCTTTGGCTCCACGCCGTAGAAATCCTTGATATTTGTATGAACACCAAAGATAGCAGGCTCGTCGAATCCTTCAATGTAAGCCCGGCGAACCATGTTCTCATCTCGGTAGATCTTTATCTTACTGGTGTGGACATGTTCAGTGGCCATTAGGATGTTTCTTTCTCGGATTCAACCGCGGACATGCTTCTCAAAGGATGCCCCGTGCCGCCGTTGCGATGCATTACCATTTCAGATAGAATACTCAGGGCGATCTCTTCCGCTGTTTTTGCCTCCAAGTCAAGTCCTGCCGGGGCGTGGAATCGTTCCAGATCTTTATCGGTTATACCGTTTTCCCGGAGATAATCAATGATGATGCCCGTTTTTTTCCCACTGGCCACCACCGCTACAAATGGGATGCCTCGCTTAATGGCCTCGCATGATATTCTATCGTCGTCCCGATGGTGTGTGGCAAGAACGAAGTAATTCACATCAAAATCGATATCGTCCATCTCCAGCGGATCGGTGATAATTTTATCGACATCCGGGTACCGTTCCACTTCTTCTTCAGGTGTCTGAACTACCACCTTGAAATTGAGGGTGTGCGCTATCTGGCACAGCACCTCCACCGCCCGTCCCATTCCTCGCACCAGCAAGGTGGGCACTTTTAACTGAGGTTCTACAATTACTGACATATATCCTCCACAGGGGATGCCCATCCCCATTTCATCGCTATCCAAATCTATGTTAACAGTTTTTGGTTTACCTTCTGCAATGGCTTCCTGAGCCGTGGCCGCCACGCGATTTTCAATACAGCCGCCGCCGATGTAACCGATAATTCGTCGACCGTTTGCATCGTAGAGCGCTTTGTCGCCTACTTTCCCTGAGGAAGAACCCTGTACCATGAATATAGTGGCGAGACCGTAAGGGGTGTCAGCCGCTTCCAACTCCCCAATTTTATCAAAAAGATCCTTATGTCTGGACATTTAACTCCTCGGAATGATATTTCAATTTAAGGTAGTCCTCATTTGTGTCACAATCAAGGATCACTTCATTTGAATCGATTGGAACGGGAACGGCATGGTCGGGATATTTACTTAATACTCTTTTGCAGCCCCTGTCTCCGGTGGAGGACATTATCTCATAAAAATATTTTTGAGGGAACAGTACAGGGTTTCCCTGCCGGCCGTCATGCTTAGGGTAGATTATGTGCTTTCCCTCGTGAGAAATAAAACTGTTTTTCAATTTTTCCAGTGTTTCAACAGACACAAAGGGCATATCTCCTAGTGCAATGAGGTTACCATCGGTGTTATCTGGAAGAGCCACCAAACCGGAAAAGATAGTGGTCGCCATGCCATCAGCCCAGTGACTGTTGTGGGTGAATTGAAGCTCCAGCTTATTCAAAGCTGCTTCAACCTTATCTTTTTCAAAACCAGTCACCACTACAACAGGATCAAAACCTGTGGCCAGAACTGATTCACAGACTCGTTTGACCATAGGGTTACCATCAATGGTCAACAGCAACTTGTTTGTGTTATCCATGCGTGCTGATTGTCCAGCAGCCATGACTGTGGCTGATATTCTCATGCGTAGACAGGTACTGTTGATGCGGATCGCCGGCTGTTGAGTGTCGCCAGAACATTCCCCAGGTCTACCAGGCTGTTTAGATTATGAATGGGGAGAAAATCATCGGCGTGAGGAAGCAGAGTCTGAACGCCTCGAGTCAGGGGCTGAAAATCGTCATAGCCCAGGTTGGGGTTGAGCCAGATGAGTCGGTGACAGCTCCTGTGTAGGCGGTCAATCTCTTTCTCTAGTTTATCAACGTCACCAGTATCCCAACCGTCACTGATGACCAGTACCACCGCACCGCTACCGAGGACTCGCCGCGCCCAGAGCAAGTTGAATGTCTCAATTGTTTCACCGATTCGTGTTCCTCCTGACCAATCCTTTATGGAGTTGGCTAAAATATCCATGGTATCCTCCACATCTTTATGGCGGAGAGTGTGGGTGATTCTATTGAGCCGTGTCCCGAATGTGAAAGCCTCCAGCCTAGGGTTGATGGCGTGGAGAGTAAAGATAAAATGCATAAGAATTCTCGTATAAGTCTCCATGGAACCGCTGATATCACAAAGAATAATGAGTGGTCTCGGTTTCCATTTTTGCTGGCGCCAAGCCAACTCAACAAGATCCTGGGTGGGAAAGATGTTATTTCGAATTGTACCTCGAAGGTTAAGTCGGTGTCGTTTTCTTCCCGGTTTCAGTCTGCGAAGGCGCCGTTCACCAAACTCCCAGCGCCATCTGTTCAAAAACTCTTTCGCTTCTTTCAACTCTTCTTCCGTATAGGCATCAAACCTTTTTTCCCGCAGTATTTCCGCAGGGCTGTACATAAAAAGATCAAATGTCTTATTTTCGTGCTCTTGGTCTTCTTTGCCTTCCTCTGTTGGTTGAAATGAATCGAGGCGTCTCTCTTTCATCTGTTCCGCCTGCTGCTTCATACTTTCCAGTTCAGCCTGAGCTAACCGTGATTCATAGAGTTTCCGAAGGATATCGGAAACATTTTCCAACCTGTCCGGGTTTCGCCAGTAGAGATCGAAGAGCTGATCAAAAACGGGAATAAACCTGTGGGAAGTGATGAAGGTAGTTCGCAGGGCACTCTTAAAATCTTCCCGGTTGGTAATATCGACGCAAGAAGCTGCCTGTACACCGTTCATGATTTCACCAGTTCCCAGCTCACACCCCGCCTGTCGGACAAACCGGCCGAAACTGGCGATGGCGTCATGGAGGCGTGATTCAGCAGTCGTTGAAGATTCAGTCATTATAGTTGAAGCTGTTTCTGCCCAGAGGAGAAATACACAGCTTCAGCATCAAGATGAAAT
>ERZ651768.1587-NODE-1587-length-16494-cov-17.641165_pt1 | contig 16494 bp, 17 predicted proteins | sample MGYA00514754_ERZ651768 | MGnify/ENA metagenome assembly ERZ651768
GTTTTGATCCAAGCTAGAGGAAGGATAAAGAAAATGAGAGGAATCCCGCTGTCCAAAAACTGCGGAATTAAAAAACAAGGAGACCGCTATAATAGAAGAGAAAAGAAATTGCCGGATGATAAGCATCAATTCATTAAGGTGTCATAACCCGCTTTTAGTATTGCCAATGCCCCTTCTTTTGATCCTGATTCAGCATAAGTCCTCAGCACAGGTTCAGTTCCTGAGGGGCGAATCATAAACCATTCATTTTCATTGAAAAAGTATTTATATCCATCCAGATCATCCATCCGTTCAACTTTATAATCACCAAATGAATCATAACCTCCATCTACACACTTCTTTACAATGGCCTGTTTCTGTTCTTCTTTTAGATGAAGGTCAGAACGTTCAAAGGCAAATCGGCCTGTAATTTCATAAACCTCATCAATCAATTCATTCAATGTCTTTCCTGAATTTGCCATAAACTCCCAAATGGTCATCCCTACCCAGATACCATCTCTCTCAGGAATATGTCCCTTAAGTGCGATCCCACCTGACTCTTCACCACCAAGCAATACATCTTCATTAACCATGATCTTACAGATGTGCTTGACCTTATTTGGTGTTTTCCTTTTGTATCTCTTCTATAAAAAGAAAAGAAATTTCCCCATACTGTACAAGTGGACTATAGCATTGAATATACTTACAACTTTTATTTTTCCTTGGAGATATTTCGGAGTGTTGGCAAAATTTTCACCATACTCAAGATCAGAATTATATTGGGAAACATTGCGTGAACCGAAAGTTTTAATAATGCTATTATCTTTAACAAGCATTTTTATTTATTTTCATTTTTCATCTAGAGTGAAAAAAACATTTACTCAATGAATAAAAGACTCTTAAAATAAGTAATATTTAACCATGAGGGGAAAAAATAAAACAATAATCCTTTCCTGCACCAACTAATATAAACTTTTTCGGAGATTGTGTCGCTCTCAGAAAAACAAAGTAGGGGGGTACCCCGTAGGGGTGGTGGGGGTGGAGGAATTTTGTAGAACTAATGTAGAACTTGGTTGGGGGTTTATAGCCCAATATTCAGCTTGTAGAACCTTGTAGAACTTGTTTAGTTCTTCAAATCAAACAAGAATTATATACGATAATATACTGATATCAATAATTATTTAGCGGTGGCCAGAGGTGGAATTGAACCACCGACACACGGATTTTCAGTCCGGTTTCACAGTATTATAGTGAATGCTATTCAGTACAATTAACTAATATCTACAGTATCTTAAGTTTAACCACCACTTATATCAAGTGTTACTGAATAGTACTGAATATCAGGGCTGATAGACACCTATATGGACACCTATAATAATTACTTCAAAAATAAGCTTCTCTATACATCTTCCTCACTGAAAATCAATTATCTTTTATTTAAAATAGAATTTTCCCCAGTATTTTTGGTTTGACATAAAGGCCTAAATTCCTTAGGTATGCATAATGACATATTCACTGAAACATCTAGAATGTTGTGAAAATATCTAAAATGACACTTGAAAAATTGTCTGCTATTATCAAACGTTAATTAGATGTAAAACAACAAATAAAATTTATTGTCATTAATTGATAGAGGATACGAGTAAAATCTAAGAGGAAATAAAGAGTATATGGATCAAGATATAATCAAAATAGAAAAAATAAACAAATATTTTAACGAAAACCTTGTCTTAAATGATGTATCTTTAAAAATAAAAAAATCTAATGTAGTTGTTATTTGTGGACCAAGTGGATGCGGGAAAAGTACATTGCTAAGATGTTTAAATGGTTTAGAAAATTTAAATTCTGGTAATATTATTATAAATAATAAATCAATTTTAGAGAAAAAAAATCTAAGACTAATTAGACTTGAACTAGGCATGGTTTTTCAGCAATTCAACTTATTCCCTCATAAAACCGTATTAGAAAATATTATTTTATCTCCAATTATTAATCTTGGAATTGATAAGGATGAGGCTGCAGAGCTAGGTAAAAAATTACTGAAGAGAGTGGATATTCTTGAAAAGGAAAACGAATACCCGTCCTCACTTTCGGGAGGACAACAACAGCGTGTTGCCATAGCAAGAGGATTGGCAATGCAACCAAAAATAATGATGTTTGATGAACCAACATCATCACTAGATCCTGAGATGATTAAAGAAGTCCTAGATGTAATGATTGAATTAGCAAACGACGGAATGACAATGATTGTTGTGACTCATGAAATGGGTTTTGCTAAGGAAGTAGCTGATAAAATAGTTATGATGGAGGAAGGAAAGATAATAGAAGAAAATGAACCAAATGAGTTTTTTGATAACCCTAAAAAAGATAGAACAAAACATTTCTTAAGTAAAATATTAAGTTAGAAATTTTATATGGAGTATACATTTCATTTTGAGGTATTTGAAACTTACTGGACTTGGATAGCCAAAGGTCTTTGGATAACTATTTATATTTCAGCGATTTCAATGATCTTTGCTCTTATAATTGGTTTATTTATTTCGATTCTCAGGTTATCAAAAATATATATTTTAGTTTTGATAAGTAGAACTTACATAGAGTTCTTCAGAGGCATACCACTATTTGTCTTTATCATATGGCTATATTATGGATTAGCTATGGTATCAGGAATAAATTTTGATCCAATAACCGCTGGTATAATCTGCCTGTCTATGCAACATGGGGGTTATCTTGCTGAGATATATAGAGCTGGAATACAAGCTGTTGCAAAGGGTCAATGGGAAGCATCTTTTAGCTTAGGATTCTCAATTATAAATACTTTTATAAGAATTATTTTTCCACAAGCAGTAAAAATTATCATCCCACCAACCGCAAATATGTTTATTGGAATGTTAAAAGATTCTGCACTAGTTTCAATTATTGGGGTTAATGAACTAATGAGACAATCACAAATTGCGACATCATTAACATTCAGACCATTTGAATTTTATACAGTTACTGCACTTATATATATTATTTTGACCTTGGGATTATCTCAAATGGCAAAATTTCTTGAATTGCGAATGAAAAATTAAATTTTTTCAATAAAAGTTCTTGCTAGAAGTTAAACTTATTGTGTTAAAATATTTTTGCACCAACCAAGTAATTTTGTCAGCCACAGTCAAACTCAAATAATTTAAACATAAAAGAAAATTATTATCAACAATCTGTATACTCGACTTAAGCTATAGCTATTGACTAAATGACAGATTCCCCTCCTAGTGAAAATTGATTCCATTTTCTCAGTAATTTTTCCCATGAAATATTTTCCTTAAGAATTCACAATATTATGAAAAAATATATAATTATTCAATATCAAATTTCATAGGTAATAATATAGTATTGATATTCAAAAGTTTGGAAACTTGAAAAGTAAGCGAAAAACTAACAATTTTTTAATGTGATTACTGATGAAAATTAGATTTAAATTTGAAGATATTGATTACACAGCTAATTTAGGTGAAAGCATTGCTTCAGCTTTGATATCCAACGAAGTTTTTGAACTAAATAATAAGATGTCAAAAAGGGGCGTTTTTTGCGGAATGGGCGTATGTCATGAGTGTTTGGTAGAAGTCAATGGTGAAAATAATGTAAGAGCTTGTATGAGAAAATTAGAAAGTAATGCAATTATTTTCAAGCAAAAGCAAGTTAAAATAACAGAGTTCGATAATGAGAATTCGCGCCAGGAGCACGAACATGAAGAATACTATTCCGACTTACTAATTATTGGAGGAGGAATTGGAGGATTAAGTGCAGCTTTGGTTGCCAGCAATTGTGGAGTAAATACCATCTTAGTTGATGACAGAGAAAAACTTGGAGGTCAATTTTGTAAACAACCAGTTCTTAATAAGAATGCGAAATTCGATGACCAAGTTATATTGGGTAAAAAATTAATAAACGAAGTATCAAAAAATGGGGTAAGTATTTTTACAAATACATCTGTGTTTGCAATTTTTGAAAATAAAGAAATTTTAGCAACAAAGAACAATTTATTAATTACATTTAGACCTAAAAAAATAATTTTTTCTACTGGAGCATATGAAAAAGGGTACCCTGTCAGAGGATGGACATTACCAGGAGTTATGACTACCGGTGCAATGCAAAGTTTGCTAAAAGGGTATAACGTTCTTGCAGGGAAAAAAATTCTTATGTGCGGCAATGGTCCTTTTATTCTCCATGTTGCCAGGGAGTTAAAAAAAGCAGGAGCAAAAATTGTAGCTATAAGTGAGAAGTCAAAAAAACCTACAATATTAGACTATAAAATCTTATATAACTTGTTATCAAATTCATTCAAATTATTTATTAAAGGTATAAGATATTTATTTTTTTTAAAGTTTAATGGTATTCCTATTTTTCACGGATATGAAATCTCTAGAATTGAAGAAAACGATGATGGTCTTACTGGAACTATAAGATGCGTTGGAGGAAATGGTCGAAAATCTTTTGAAGTTGACTGTATTTGTTTAGGATATGGATTCAACTCTTCGAACAATATGTTAAGATATTTAAATTGTAAACATGATTATGATATAGAATCAAATTGTCTAGTTACATTCAGAAATAATGATTTACAAACTAATGTTAAAGATATTTACGCTATTGGCGACTGTGTAAGAATAGGTGGAGCTCAAGTTGCCGAACTGGAAGGGAAAATATCAGGATATAATGTTGCAGAAAGCTTAGGTTTTGAAATAATTCAAAAATACTTAAAAAATAAAATATTGTGCGAAAACAAATTAAAAAATCTAGAAATATTTCAGAAAAATTTATGGAAACTATATAAAAGTAATTTTTTAAATTTAGTTAATTTAGATAAAGAGGTTGAAATTTGTAGATGTGAGGGCATTAAATATTCAACTTTGGAAAATGCTCTTGAAAATGGCTATACAAGTATGAGTGATTTGAAACTAAAAACCAGATTGGGAATGGGCCCTTGCCAAGGACGATATTGTGGTCAGATTGTCTTGGATATTTTAAAAAATAATTTTGGTGTCCAAATTAAAGAATCCGATTTTTTCACTCCCAGAATTCCCTTCGTGCCTTTGAATATAGATAACTTATTATAATTGGTAGGTAATGAATAGCAATCACAAATCTGTAGACTGTGATTATATTGTTATAGGTGGAGGCATTGTAGGAGGGTGTATTTCTTATTATTTGTCACGTCAAAATAAAGAGGTAATTTGTATTGATAGTGGAGAATTTAGCGGAAGTTATTCTAATGCAGGCAGTATCCACGTTCAACTACAAAGTAGAAACTTTAGATTAAATCCCCATTTGATAGATAATTTATTGGAAAATCTTCCATTCTATAAAGAAGCTGTAAGTGCATGGAATCGACTCAGTTTAATGTTAAATGTAGACTTTGACCTAAGAGTCAATGGTGGCTTAATGGTGGCTGACAATGAAGAACAACTGAAATTTTTGTATAAGAAATGCCACGAAGAAAAGGCCGCAGGTTTGGATGTAGAAATAATAGAAAGCAATAAAATTAAGAAAGTTTATCCTTTTTTAAGTGATAAAGTCGTTGGCGGAGAATTTTGTGCTCATGAAGGTAAACTGAACCCGCTAGTTGCTAATAAAAGTTTGCAAGAAATTAGTCTTCGAAGTGGAGTTAAAATTATGAAATGTGAAACAGTAAATCACATTGAATTAAAAAATAATGAGTATTACATTAAAACTAATTTAAGAGAATATTATTGTGAAAAAGTTATTATAGCGGCTGGATCAGGAACTGGCAAATTAGCTGAATGCCTGAATTTTAACATACCAACTGTAGCCGAACCTTTGCATATGAATGTCACCGAAAAAGTCAAAATGTTTATACCTATTTTAATACAGCACGCCGAACGTTCGATAACTTTGAAGCAAATTTCAAGTGGAAATATAATTATCGGGGGTGGATGGCCTGCTCGAATAGACGAAAGAACCAATAAGATACAAATAAAAAGGGAAAGTTTGTTCGGAAATTTGAGGACAGCTGTTGATTTGGTACCATCAATAGGGAAACTAAAACTTCTTCGAACATGGGGAGGAATAAACCCTATTACGGATGGCAATTCTGTTTTGGGGAATATAAAGGGGTACGAAAATGTTTTTTTTGCTATTCCCGGTGACGCAGGGTACACGCTCGGACCGTTATGTGCGGAAGTAATAATAGATTTAATTAACAGCAAAAAAAATGAATTTTATAGTAGCAAATTTTCTCCCGAAAGATTTTTAAAAAATCACAAAAAAATGATTTTAGAAAATTAAATTATTTATATTGTGGATTCTACTCTTGCATTTATTGGTAATTCTGCAACCGATGCGTTTTTTGGCAACGATAAAACATATGAAACAGTATGTGCAATAGTTTCTGGTTTTAATCTTTGTTTAGAAGTCGTAACTCCAGGAATTCCATTAAGAAGGTTAGTATCAACTGCACCAGGACATATAGCCGTAACTCTTATTCCATCATTCCAACCTGCAATTCTTGTAGCGTGACTCATCGATACTAAAGCGTGTTTAACCATCGAATAACCAACTGAAACTGATTCACGATATCTTTTCCCATCTGTTGAAGCGATATTTATTATGCGACCATAATTTGTCTTTTTTATGTGTGGTAAGCACAATTTTGTTAAATAAAATGGAGCAACTACATTAACTTTCCATAATTCATTTAATTCTTCTATTTCACCTTCATCAAATGAAACAATTTTTAATATACCAGCATTATTAATTAATCCATCAATTTTGCCAAATATATTTATTGTATTTTCAACCCAACTATCTATGGTTTTTAAATCAGTAGCTTCAAATTTTTCAATTATATAATTTTGAGATTTACATTTTGAAAATAAATTTTTTGTTTTTTCTATATTCCTCACACCTAGAGACAAATTGTAACCCTCTTCTAGTAATAATTTTGCTATAGCTAAACCTATCCCGCTTGATGCTCCAGAAATTAAGATAACTCTATTATTTGGTTTCAACATTTTAAGAAATCTTACAGTTAATTCTCATAACTTGATTTACTATTACAGCTATTTGTTAAATGATTTTTTAATAAACAACAAAAATATTTCGAATCTACACAAATTTACTAATTAACCCCGTAAAACAAAAATAAATTTAACATATAATCCGGTACGTTAAAACCTTCAGGAGATATAATTAGATAAAAGATAAACTAAAAAATATAATTTTCTATAAAAAAATAGTTAATTCCAATTAATTAAAAGTATTTTAATTTGATTTCACAAATTTTATCTTTTCCTTAGTAAAATTAAATATTCTCAAATTTGATAAAATTTAACAATTTGTCCCAAGTAAATTAGTTAAATAGGCATTCATTTGCTGAACAAAAAATTTAGCTGAATGATTGTGCTAATAATCTTGGAGGTACTCTAAATCTACCGGATACATCTCTTAATTGTTCTCTTTCAGTAGTTATTTCTGACAGTTCATTAAATACCAAGACAGTTGCGGGTAAGCATTGAGCATTATATCTTGCTGCTTGAGACTCTACATAACCGCCTGCATCAAGAAAAGCTACATGTTCGCCCCTTATTAATGGTGGCATTTTCCTATGTTTTCCTATTTCATCCGAATTACATAATGGTCCTACAATATCCACAGTTTCAGTTGCTTCTCTTTCAGCATTTTCCACTGGAACTGCATGATAATACCAATCTAAAATTGCAGCCCAAGATAAATGATTAGTAGATAAATCCAAATTTACCCATTTCTTTTTTTCTCCCTCTTTAACAGCTCCAACTGCACCAACAGCAACTCCACATGGACCTGATATCAACCTGCCCGGTTCAATTCTCAATTTAGGCAATGGTAAATTATATTTTTCAGCCTCTTCGGTAATTACCTCAGATATTCTTTTTCCATAGTCAGAATATTTTGGTGCATTTTCATCATCTATTTGACTGTTTGGGCCTGTACCATACCATCTTCCGTATGTCCATCCACCACCAATATCGATACATGGTGGAGTCCATCCAGAATTTTCATTTATATAATGCGACCAGGTTATCATTTCACGGGCCATTACTGCAAATGGTTCAACTTCATTAGTCATTCTACTTAAATGAAAATGAGTTTCTTTTAGGTGAATGTTTTTCAGCTTCTGGGCATTATTGACTATTTCAACAGTTTGTTCTCTAGTCATACCCCACTTAGTGCTGTCGGATTGTTCTTTTAATGTCCCCGGACCGTGCATTGAAACGCCAGTTTTTTCTGCTAACGGATCTAAATCAAGAGCTAATCTGATTCCAATGTCTACAGACTTGTTAAATTTTTTTGAAATTTCAGAAATCCTTCCCAGTTCGTCCATGGAATCTATATTGATACATAAGCCATTAGCGATGGCCATCTCTAATTCTTCGTCTTGTTTGTTTGAACCGTTGAGTACTAACATCTTTGGATTAGTTCCAGCCAGAAGGGAAATGTACATTTCATTTACACCAAAACAATCGCCACCTCCACCTTCCTGATTCATAATATGTCTTAAAGCCAAAGAATTGTTTGACTTATTTGCATAAAGTATTTCAACTTCTCCTTTATAATTATCTGTAAATGCTTTTTTAAATTGTCTAAAAGATTGTCTAAATTGTGACTCACTAATTATTAATAGAGGCGAACCATACTTTTTAACTAATTCTTCTACATCACAATCTTCTACCCATAAATTCCCATTTTTTCCTATTCCTACAAAATCACTAAAATTCAATTTGTAATTTCGAGGTGCTATTTCAACTTTATTTTCGGTTTTTTGAATGTTTGCCATTTTTTCTCCATTGGTTACGTTAAAAAATTTGTTTCAAACCTTTCTCAAGATTTTTTACTAAATCTTTATCCAAATCATTAAGAGGAAACCTAGTAAAACCACCATTGAATCCTAAAATGTTCATCGCTGCTTTTGTGGATGGGTAAAGTGTTCTACCATCACTTGTAAATAGATCAGTTAAATGATTTCCTATTTCTTGTAATTTTATGGCTTCATTATGATCACCATTTTTAGATTTATAAAATATATCCATACAACCTGGTGCCCAAACATTTGGGAAACAGTCAATAGTTCCATCAGCCTGAGCCATAGTAGCGGGGAATCCGTATACTGAAGAAGGTCCGCAAAAAATTCTGATTTTTTTCTTGGTTGCAGTCAGTGTTGAATAAAAATTTTTCCAATTCCCAGAACTTTCCTTAATTGCCACAATATTTTCAATTTTTGTTAATTCTAAAGCCAATCTGGGAGTAATATCATTAACTGCATTATGAGGGATATTATATATAATAATAGGCATACTAGTAGAATCAGAAATTTTCTGATAATAATTAATTATCTCATTATCGGTCAATTTTACAAAATAAGAAGGCAATATCAAAGACCCATCACCCCCACAATTTTCAGACTCTTTTGTAAGTTCTATAGTTTCTTCGGGAGTAATTGCGCTACAATTACATATTACTGTTCCTCTCCCATTAACAGTTTCGGATGATAACTCAAACAATAATTTTTTTTCTTTAAATGATAATGACCAAAACTCTCCGGTACATCCAGCAACTAAAACTCCCGTAGCACCTTTTTTAATCATTCGCTCAATATTTTGACAGAATGATTCTTTATCTATTTCACCATTCTTTTTAAACGGAGTTACAAGGGCTACTAGCGGTCCATACCAATCTATACTGTTTCTATCCATATTCCCCTTAAAAAAACTACTCTATCCTAATCAAACCATTACTTACAGGGATAATATGTCCTGTAATACTTGATGAAAGACTACTCCCCAAATATAGGGCTGTATTTGCTACGTCATCTTCAGTAGCCATTTTACCCAGCGCAGTATTATTTGCAAACCTATCGAGCGCTGCTTTAAAACTCATACCACCATTCTCTTCTCTAGACTTCAATCTGTTTAGAAATGCATCTGTGGCAATAGGTCCTGGCCCTATTGCATTTACTCTTATTTTATATTTACCTAAGTCAACTGATGCACACTTCACAATTCCTAGTAATGCATGCTTTGTTGCTGTATACAAACTTTGGCCACTGTGTCCAAGCAATGAATTAACTGATCCCATAACTATTATTGAACCACCGGAAGATTTCATCAACTCAAAAGCATGTTTGATAGTTAAAGCAATACCCTTAACATTTACATTAAATACATTATCCCATTCATCATTATCAATAGAATTAATTGTTCTCCATTGAGGTACTATCCCTGCATTTGCAACTACAACATCCAGATTACCAATTTTTTTTCTAATTTCCTCAAAACCTCTAATAATTTCCTCTTCCTTTGAAACGTTCACTTTCAGAAAATTCCATTTTTTTATATCAAGACTACTCTCTTGTATATCAAACCCAAATCCAATAGAGCCATTTTCAGAAAACTTTTCAACTATTTTAAGTCCTAATCCATTTGATGATCCAGAAACTAAGACTTTTTTATTTTCTAAATCTAGCACAATAAACTCCTAGTTTTCAGCTCCATTTCAGTATCCTTTAAACATTTTTTTAACATGTTAAACAAAATATCTATTTCTTTACTACTTATAATTAAGGGAGGGCATACTGCAATAATATCTCCTTGTAATGCGCGAACAATAAGACCATTTTTTTGTGCGTTTTTAACTACGAGGGACCCAATACCAATTTTTTTATCAAAATAAACCCTATTTTTTTTGTTTTGGACAAGCTCAATACCACCAATTAGTCCAATACTCCTTGTATTACCAACTATAGAATATTCATTTAATAGTTCCATTTTAGATCTAAACTTATCTGACATTTCTTTAACATGCCCAATTATATTTTCGTCCTTGAAAATTTTTATAGTTTCTAAGGCAACGGCAGCAGCTAATGGATGCCCGCTATATGTAAATCCATGTCCAAACAAATTATTATATGAACTAAACTCACTGATAGTTTCGTATATTTTTTCATTAATTAATAAAGCAGAAATTGGCACATAACCAGAAGACAACCCTTTTGCAGTTACCATCATATCTGGGATAATTTTAAAAGTATCACATCCAAACATTTTACCTGTCCTGCCAAATCCGCATATCACCTCATCAACGATTAGAAGGATGTTGTACTTTTTCAACAAAGCCTGAACTCCTCTTAAATAATTTTCAGGAGGAATTATTACACCGCCAGCACCCTGAACAGGTTCTAAAATCATTGCAGCTATATTGTCTGCACCTTCTTTTAGAATTAAATTTTCTAGATTTTTCAGTAATCGGTTTACAAATTCTTTTGAGGATTCTCCATTCAATGAATCTCTATAATAGTGCGGAGAATCAGTATGTATTACAAAATTTCTTGGCATATCAAAACCCTTATGGGCGTATTCCATCCCTGTTAAGGATCCAGACATTATTGTAACACCATGGTAGCCTCTATATCTTGAAATAATTTTTTTCTTCTTAGTTTTTCCCAAAGCATTTTGATAATACCAGGCCATTTTTATTGCTGTGTCGTTAGATTCTGAACCTGAATTTGCATAAAGGACTTTAGTTAAAGATTTTGGAGTAATTTTTACAAGAGCCTCGGATAATTTCAAAGTTGTTAGAGGAACTTTTCCTGTAAAACTGTGATAGTTTGGCAATTGCTTTAACTGTCTATTTGCCGCTTCTATAAGTCTTTTATTATTAAAACCTAAAGCAACACACCACAAACCTGCCAAACCTTCAATGTATCTATTGTTGTTATCATCGTAAACATAAATACCTTTACCTTTTTCAATTATTAAAGATCCGGATTTTCTTATGTCTTTCAAATTGGTATAAGGATTTATAAAATATCTCTTTTCCTGTTCAGAAGATTTCATATCTGATTTATTTTAATAAATTTATTAACTTAAATATTTTTTTATCTCTCCAAGAGATTCTTGCACTCATTTTCCCCAATGGTAAAAGCTTTCTTCTCTCAGCAATAACTTTCTTTATTGATTTTTTTTCGAAGTTAGATTTTCCTTTTTTTGAAAACATACTTTTATAAAAAGGGATCATTATTTTACTATGCTTTTCAATCCCCCCTTTGGTATTTAAATCAATTGTTTCAAATGGCCCCATTACCGCCCATCTTAATCCTAAACCCTTTCTAACTATAAGATCAATATCATTTGCTTCCACAATATCATTATTGATTAGTGAATATGCTTCTTTGAGTAGAGCTCCTTGCAGCCTATTAAAAACAAAACCATCAACTTCTTTTTTCAAAAGAATTGGATGTAATTTTATACTCTTTAACAAACATTTAGTCTGATCCAAAGCTTTTTTACTTGTAAATTTAGAGGGAACAATTTCGGCAAATTTCAGCAAATAAGGCGGATTACCTGGATGCAAATTTAGACATCTATCTTTATTTATAGTTTTTTCACTAATTTTAGAAATTGGTAAAAATGATGACGAGCTTGCAATTACAACATCTTCATCTATATTTTGTGAAATATTCTTAAAGATATTGATTTTATCATTTAAGTTTTCGTTTATCGCCTCAATCACATATTTTGTTCCACTTAAAGCTCTTATTAAATCCTTAAAATAACTTATATTACAAAGTATATTATTAACTTTTTTAGAATCTAAATTATTACTTCCAATAAACAGATTAAGACCTTTTTTTATTGATTTTTTAGATTTGGCATGGACTTCAAAGTCATTTTCATATAAGCTCACTCTATATCCATGCAAAAGGAAAACTGTGGCCCATGCACTGCCTATATTACCTCCACCAACTATTGTGATTAACTTCCTTGAATTATTAACCATATTATTGTTTTATGAAAAATAATTTACCCTGCATTATAACTGCAGCAATTACAGGCTCTGTTCCGAAAAAAATCGACAACCCAACCATTCCCATTACAGTATCAGAGCAAATTGAATCAACTCGAAAATGTTACGAAGCAGGTGCTTCATTGGTTCATCTTCACGTTAGAAATGTTGACGAAACCCCCTCATCAGATGTCCAAAAATTTGAAGATCTTTTAGTTGGTATAAAAGAATCCTGTCCCAAAATAATTATTCAGTTTTCTACAGGAGGACGTGGTCGCAGTCAGCAAGAAAGAGGAGCGATGCTCTATTTGAAGCCTGATATGGCTTCTTTAGCAACTGGATCAGTAAACTTTCCTACTTCTATTTACGAAAATCCTCCTTCACTTATAAATGACTTAGCCAAAGATATGATAAAATTTTCAATCAAACCTGAAGTAGAAATTTTTGACTTGGCAATGCTTTATAATGCTTTTGAATTGGTAAAATCAGGTTTGTTGATAGAACCCGTACACGTACAATTTGTTTTTGGGATCAAAAACGCCCTGCCTGCAAAAAAGGATATTTTAAAATTTCAAATAAATGAACTTAAAAAATATCTCCCACAATCTACGTGGACTGCTGCTGGTCTAGGCAAAAGTCAATTAATTGTAAATGAGTGGTCCTTGGAGTTAGGAGGACATTGTAGAACTGGTTTGGAAGATAACATCAAATATGACACAACAAAATTAGCCAATGGCAACGAAGAACTCGTTGAACGGCTGGCTTTATTGTCAAAAAAATTCGACAGACCAGTTGCTACTCCTACAGAAGCCCGCGAAATCCTAGGGCTAGGATAAATATAAATAATTATACTTATCCTAGCTATTTTTTATTTTTTATACCAGGATGGCTTTATGATTTCTTCATACATGGCATCAAGAGTTCCTCTCACTTTGTAATATCTTAACCAGTTGTTAAGATATCTTAGGAATCTATAATCACCAGGTCTTACTGCCCAAGCTCCCATTTCATCCTTAAAAGGCTCGTTTGGATTAAGAATTTTTACTTTATTAGGAAAGTTAGCTACTAAAGGCATGGCTAAATATTCCTCTGCAACAACTCCATCTGCTCTTCCAGAAGTAACTTCCATCATTGCTTCCTGCTGATCTAAACCAACAATTTGAGCTTTAGGCAATTTAGTTTTAGCTAAATTTTCCGCAGTTGAACCCATCAATGCTGTAATCTTAATACCACGCTTATTTAAATCGTTAATACTCTTCGCCGTACTGTTTTTAGGAACAACCATTACCTGTCTGTAAGGAACATACCCATCGGTAAATTCAAGTGACAAAGCTCTTTCTGGTGTATTGACAAGTCCAACACTGAGCATATCAACCTTTCCTGCCAATAAAGCTGGAATCAGCCCTGGAAAATCCATATCAACAACTTCAAGTTCAACCTTCATGTCTTTTGCTAACATCCTCATAAGTTCTACGTCATAACCTGCAGGGTTACCACTTGAATCTACATACATTTGTGGAGGATATTTTAAGGTAGATCCTATTTTTATTTTTCCTCTTTGTGTAATTTCATCAAGTAACGATTTAGCAAAAACCGAATTAGTAATAATCAAACCACTTAACATTAATGCAGTTAATACCAAGGCGAATGATTTTTTTATGATTTTGCTTCCACAAACTAGTTTCATATTTCCTCTTAAATTGAATGGTTGACTGTTTTAATTTCAAAAATATTTAATTTTTCAACATAATATTTTTTTACATCTCTTAAAGTGAGGCTTCCTTCGTATTTTGTGGCAAAATAAACTGTAAACCATTTAATTAAATAAATCCTCACGAACGATTCCCACCATTTTTGTTTTATTGACTTACAAATAACTGAAAATATAAGCGAAATATTATTTTTACCAATTGTCTCCATAGTTTATAGTTAACCACAATTAAAATTCATATTACTAGTCTATTAAATTCCAAAAAGAAATGATGCTAGCAACAATTTAGGTTCAAATGGTCTATTAAATGCGCATACTAATCGTATTTTTATAAATTGTCAACAATATTACTAAAAACAATGGCATTGTAGTTAGGTTGTTTGTGTCAGAGATAGAAAATTTCTCAATTGATGAGTGCAATATTTTTCCTATTCGGGGTGGATATATTAAACAGTGAGTTTTTCGTGGAATTTACAAATCAACTGGTAAAGAAAAAGAAACCCAATCTATGGTCAGAGTTTATTTCAGGAAAGATAAAGTATATCGAATAGAGGATTATCTGCCCCTTTTCCCCCCACAAGGGGCTGTTCCAAATATTAATTGATGAAAATTAGTATAAAGATCTTCAAAATTATTAAAAATTTAAAAGATTATCGGCTGTTCTTGCCGGTCCAGAATTTGTTGACCAATCTATATCTACAATTATTTCTTTTACTCCAATTTCAAAAAGTGAATTAAGTTTGTCCGAAATGATTTCGGAAGAATTTGATGACTGATTAATACGCAAAATTACATTTAATTCTTCAGGATCATTTCCGAAGGACACTGCCTCTTTTCTCATAAAATTAATAGGTTCAATTAGTTCAGAAGGGTTAATAGAAAGAGCTGACTGCTGAGGTAACCAACCATCTCCTAAAGTTGCTGCTCTTTTTAGAGCGTATTTACTATGTCCGCCAACTAAAAATGGGATATCATCATTGTATGGTCTAGGCAATGCGAGAAATCCTTCTGGCAAAGTATAGTGAGTTCCATTAAAAGCTTTTGGTTCCCCCGACCAACAATTTCTTGAAATTTGAATCCACTCTTCAAGTATTTTACCACGGCTCTTAAAATCAACATTTAAGGCGTTAAATTCATCTGAAAGCCAACCTGCTCCAACACCAAGAACAAGTCTGCCTTTACTTTGTTCATCTATTGATGCTGCCTGCTCAGCAAAAATTACAGGATGACGAAGTGGCAACACAAGTACTGCAGTTCCTAATTTGACTTTATTAGTTACTGCAGCAGCCATAGAAAGCACAATCAATGCATCATACCACGGTTTATTTGTATCCCAAGTAGCTTTTTTATTCTTAGCAAAAGGATAATCAGCTTTAATTATTTGAGGCATCAGAATGTGATCAGATACCCATAAAGATGAAAAGCCAAGTTCTTCAAGTTTTATTGCCATATTAGCAACACCTAACTTTGTAGGTAATTCTCCAGCACTTGGTAGATGAGCTCCAATTTTAATTTTTCTCATAGTCATTGTTTTTTTAAAATAATTATTAAAAAAATATTTAAACTTTTTTACCTATTTCAATACCATATATCAAACTACAATTATTCATTTTTTACTTTATCCCGATTATACGACACTCCGTCTAGAAGCGACCACTCTCGTATTGCATTACGAAGAAGGATTGAGAGGATGAAAAGTAGATGTTTCACTTGGGTTACTATTGGTGGTTAGTAGGAATAACTAATATATACCAGAATTTGGGTGATTTAACAAGAAGTGGGGATTTTACTTGGAGGGTGTCTGCCTGTGAAGAATTAATGGGGGTTATTCACAGGAGAAATTGGGCTAAGTTTGCAGAGAGAATTGCAGCATGCTTTTTTGCAGGCTGTCTTTCATCATGGAATTGATGATCCTCTGTGCAATTGGATCCCTCAGTGTATGCGAGACTGTGCTACAACTAACACCCACTTTGTTAGCA
>ERZ651768.1588-NODE-1588-length-16487-cov-3.250518_pt1 | contig 16487 bp, 18 predicted proteins | sample MGYA00514754_ERZ651768 | MGnify/ENA metagenome assembly ERZ651768
AGTCAGGAATTAGGTTAGGGATAATTATTTCTTTTAATCTATTTACCATAATAAGATCAATCAGTCTCCACCATTTCAAGATTAGCTCTTGGAATATTCAAAACACCACTATCAATTTTTACTTCTGCCACACGAACCATAGTTTCAGACTCCATTCGTTGAAGTTCCGGTGGGAGACTCACCACTTCTCCCATTTTACCGAAATAAGGTGCTCGAATTATACGGACTAGACTCCCTTCACCGATCCCTCTATCATCAGATTTATGAACCGATGTTTCAGGTATTTCGCTTTCTTGAAGTGGAATTACAATTTCTGGTCGTATCACGCCAGCTCGAATCTGTGTAGCACCATTGATAGATACGAATTTACCATTTTCCTTATTTAATAGATCAAATGTCCTGCTTCCCATTCTTATATTTCCAAATCCTTCTGTCACGATAAGGGAAGTTACTAAATCTTCAGAACCGGTAATGGCTACACCCAAGGTATAACCTAATATTTCTTCAAGGTCATAATAATTAAACCCACCTACAACTATACCCGCTATTTGTAGAGATAAAGCTTTTTTATATGTTTCGAGGTTGACGAATGAACCGCCCACAACAATTTTACCTTTATGTGATTCATTCAATAAATCCATTGTTAATTCCTGTTCACGATTATCTACAAGAATTTTCATCGTTCCACGACTTTCACCACCAATTCCAAATATGCCCTGAATAAAAGCTGCTTCGGCTTCAACAATGACACCTTCATCGGGAATGATTTCTTTAACGGTTCCAGACATATAAGCATCCACTTCAACCGGAATTGGCGCTTCTCTCATTACAATTTGCCCAGTAACATCTGAAATAGATTCAACTGTACCATCAATAGGTGATTTTACATTCGACTTAAAAAAACCAAATAATCCTTCAGTTTCCGCAATCATTTGCCCTTTATTAACTTTGTCACCTTCACCAACAAGCATCACGTCTGGTACATCCATCGGACCAATATTTAGCACATTAGCAACCTTTAACATCTGAACATTACCCGGGAGATCAGTTTTTGCAACCACATCTTCTGGTTTAAGAAGATCTCCCACCTGTTTTGTAATTTCCCCCTTAATAGGTAGTCGCCTATTTTTTTCAACTTTAGCATGATGTAAAACTTTAAGTCCGGGTGTGTATGCGTGTGCCATTAATTAGGTTAGAATTATTAATTATGATTTTGATTTGGATATTCATTAACTGCTTCAGACCAATTCTTGAGAGCAGCTAATCTATCGTCAGAAGCCGTAGGAATTGAGATTGGTCTAGAGCGACCATCCAAAATCAATCCAACCACACCTCCATGTACTGTTGTTTCAATCGGTTCTCCTTTTCCGGAACCTATATCCATTTTTTTATCGGGCTTTAATACGGCAGATATTGGTTCGTAAGGCGCTTCGAATCGAAATAGTTCGTCTTTTTTCAATTCATGATGAACTTTTTTTCCATCAGGGAAGGTAAACTCTGCTGTAAGAACTATTGCACCATTTTTTGCATTTCCGATTGGCGCAATACAAGTTCCAAGATGAATAAGACAATCTTTATGAAAAACTTCAAGCGCAGCAGCTCGCGCATCGGTAGCTAATTCTTCCTTTTCAATATTGGCAAGTACCCCTAATTGTGGCATCATAAAAATAGAATCAACCGCCAATTGAGTAATTCCCTCGGGCATAAATGAGTCAATAAGCATTCTTGCAGACTGTTCACGGCGTGGAGCATGGCTCAAAACACCCCCAGAGCCGACAAGTAGATCCAATTCCATCATATTTACAAGAGATTCACCCGAACTGGATTGATCAAATGCATCAGAAATAGTTCGTTCTTTTTGCACCCCTTTTAAACTCGTGGCAAATTCCTTATGCTGTTTAAACGACAGGCGTAATGCTTCTCGAGCAATGGCTTGTTCAATAAATAATTCTTCGAGAGACTGGGGAACAGTTGTAGGACGAATCATTTTATTACCGATTCGGTTAGTTAATTCTTTTTGATCAATATCAAATGGAACCCAGCGTAGAACATTATTCAATCCAGACTCTGCCAATACATTGCAAATGGAATAACTCATTCCCAGGTTTGCACTAACAGTTCTATTGAATTTGCCCTGAAACACAGAAAATATATCTGTAGTAGCGCCACCAATATCCACGCCAACAACAGTGATTTTTTCCTTTTCAGCAATCATCTCTATTAAAGATCCAACAGCACCCGGTGTTGGCATAATTGGTGCATCAGTCCAGGACATGAGTTTTTTATAACCAGGAGCCTGTTGCATGACATGCTCCATAAAAAGATCATGTATCTTATCTCTTGAAGGTTCTAGGTTCTCTCTCTCGAGAACAGGGCGAATATTTTCTGTAATATCCAGATCTACCATTTCTCCCAACGTATCTCGAATCTGATCTTGAGCCTTATTATTACCAGCATAAATCACCGGCAATTTATAATTTTGTCCCAACCTTGGTTTAGGATTTGCAGCATGGAGGATTTCAGCTAATTCAACCACATGGGAAACCGTTCCACCATCAATCCCACCTGATAAAAGAATCATATCAGGTCGAAGATCACGAATTCTTTTGATTTTTTCGTGAGGGAGACGCCCATCATTTGAAGCCATAACATCCATAACAATTGAACCTGCCCCCAACGCAGCACGTTCGGCACTTTCACCAGACATGGATTTAACAACACCTGCAACCATCATTTGAAGTCCGCCGCCAGCTGAACTGGTAGATATATAAATATCCACGCCTTCTTCTCCATTTTGGGGCGTCATTATTTCATCCCCTTTTAAGATCTTACGGCTGGCTAGTTCTTCCACTTCCATCACAGCATTCAATACGCCGCGAGTCACATCTTCAAATGGGGCTTCTACAGTAGTGGGCGCTTCACCACGGTAACTTAAACGATATTCTCCATCAATTTTTTGTATAAGGATGGCTTTGGTTGTGGTAGAACCACAATCCGTAGCCAAGATTGATCTGAGTTCCATAGGGAGTTATAAAAAGATTATAAATGCATTAAAAAATGGATGTAAAGATAAGTAAGCGGTGTTGCGAATATCAAGGAGTCAAAACGATCTAAAACGCCACCATGCCCCTGTAGAAGAGTTCCACTATCTTTTACATCCGCATCTCGTTTCAAAAGCGATTCTGCGAAGTCCCCTATTTGTCCAAAAACGCCGGTAATAATACCAAATACAATTGCATCTTTCATGGAAAAATACTCACCCAGCCAACCCTGATGATAAAAGAGATGAAACACGCTTAATGATGCAACCAATCCTGCAATAGATCCTACCCAGGATTTATTTGGACTGACCCGGGGAAATATCTTTGTATCACCATATTTAGTTCCAAAAATGAAAGCAGCTGAATCGCATGCCCAAACAGATAAAACCAAAGCTAAAGTCAACTGAGTTCCCATTAATGAATCAAATTGGCGAATATCTATGGCTGTACCAAGGAGGATGGGAACAAATAGAATACCCGCCATGGTTGCAGAAATATTTTGACCGGAATTTTCTTTATCTGAAAACAATTCCCATATCACAGTTAGTAGAACAATGACTATAATTCCACCCAAAAATTGATGAGCTGTGATGTCCGGCTGAACGAAGTAATAATCAGCGATAAATACTGAAGTGCACATTCCCATCCACCGCAATGGTTTTGCACCTTTTTTCTCCATGATGGTATAGAATTCACCCAAAGCAAAAGCTATACAAACTAAAATAAATACGCTGTAATAAAGATCACCTTTCCATATGAGAAATAACCAGCCGGGAATTCCCAATGCATTTATCAGATTTCGTCCTTTGAACATACTCATACTTTTTTCCTTATTTATACCAGAACGTCGATCAATCCTTGTTCTACAGTCACATGAATGGGGGTACTTCCAATCATTTCCCCGTCAATATTAAGAATATTATCTTCCTGAGGAATGATTGAGAATTCTTTCACCTGATGATAGTCTACTAATGGATCACCTACGTGGCCACCACTGAACAATTTAGGAAATAACCGCAATAATTTGAATCGACCGGCTTTCCGTGCAATGATTAAATCGATTAACCCATCATTAAGTTGAGCTAAGGGAGCCATCATCATTCCTTTTCCTGTATGAATTGTGTTACACCCAAGAATGAACCCATAATCTCCAACAACGGTATTTCCATCGATAATTAGCTTCGCCAAGCGTTGCTTCCCTTTCATCACTTCAATAATCGATGCTACATTATATCGTTGTTCGCCGAGCCAACGCATTTTTTCCGCTAAAAAGTTAATATCGGTGGGCATTCCCCAACCAACAATATTAAATCCGTAAATAGTTTCTCCATCTGCATCAACTTTTGCAATATCAATGGGACGAAGACGTCCAGTGAGAATTCGCTTGGCTGCATTTTCAGGGTCAAGGCAATCCAAGTCATGCATGAATGAATTTCCAGTTCCACCTGTAACTAATCCGATAGGTATTTTCCGTTCATCGGGTCGTTTCAGCATACCATTGATAACTTCATGCATAGTACCGTCACCGCCAATGGCACAAAAACCATCATATCCAGTAAAATCTTTTTCCCGAGCCATTTCCCGGGCATGACCGGCATATTCAGTTTCTAATATAGTCAATTCAGCACCGCCTTCATCAAAAATAGGTTTTACTCTATCAAGGATGCCAATACCTTTTTTCAATCCACCATGTGGATTAACTACCATATAATATTTCTTCATTATTTATTCTTCCTATGTTGCATGTATGCACCATCTCCCCATTCGATGACTTCAATTTTAACCTTCGTTGTTCCCTGATTAATAAAGTCTAATTTTTTTGCGGCACCATAAGAACAATCAAGAATTCGTCCTTTAATATAGGGGCCACGATCATTAATGCTCAAGATTAGAGATTTGCTGTTAGCAAGGTTGGTTACTCGGCAAACAGTACCCAATGGTAATGTTTTATGTGCTGCAGTGACGCCATACATATCATAAACTTCACCATTTGCAGTGAGTTTTCCATGGAAATCTTCTGCATAAAATGAACTCACACCTTTCAAAACTTTCCGGTGCTTTGTCTTTCTTGATTTTTTACTGATTTTCGGTTTGGCTGTCTTAGCAGATTTGGACCGCACTGAACCACCATTTCCCGTTGTATATCTAGGTGAATTTGCACAACCATAAAAATAGATCAAGAACAAGATAAGAAATTGGAGTTTAAATAGCATCGATTTGACGAATCGCTTCATAGAGGACAATCCCTACGCTGGTAGCAAGATTTAAACTCCGAATATGTGGATTATCCATGGGTATGGTACAGGTATTTTTCCAATTCTCTTTTAGAAAGGTTTCGTTGATCCCAGAGGTTTCACTGCCGAAAACAAGATGATCTTCATCCATAAATCGCCGTGAAGTGTACGGCTCAGATGATTTGGTGGTCAATAGGTGAAATCTCTCATTTTTTACCAAATTTTTGCAATATTTCTCTAAATCTGGAAAATAGTTCCAATCAATATGATCCCAATAATCCAGCCCTGCTCTTTTCAATGTTTTATCTGATAGCTCAAAACCCAGATTTCCTACGATATGAAGCCTTGTATTGGTTGCACCGCATAAACGCCCTGTAGAACCAGTATTGGGCGGAATTTGAGGCTCCAGTAATACAATCGTGAACATTATAATCGATTGTTGATCTTAGGGACACAGTAGGGATCTAGAACCAGTGCAGTGGCCATTCCAAACAATGAAGCGCCATTTTCCTTAGCAGCCTCAATGTGGTGAATTTTGGAAATACCGCCTGTTGCCATAATTGGAAGATCAAATTCTGAAAATAATTTCACCATTTCCAGAGTTCGATCAAAAAGTGCAGGGCCGGAGAATCCTCCTCCTTCCATTATGAAATTTTTCGCTTTAACACCTACATCAATTGATTTTTTATATTGTGTATTTCCTGCATTGATGAACACTTGATTTATGCCCGAACAAATTTCTCCTATGTGCATTAATGTCTGATTTGAAAGATCCGGGGAAACTTTTACAGAAATTGGTTTCCGCATATTTGACCTTAATTCATTCAGGAGTTTTTCTAATTCTAAAGGATCGTCCCCGATCGTTTGTCCATTTTTTGTATTCGGACAACTGACATTAAGTTCAAAAAAATAAGGAATAGATTTATTTTTCAATGCGTTTTCAATATGATTAACACTTTCAATATATTCAAATATTGAATCTCCTCCAACGCTCACACCTAAGGGGCGATCAAAATTCCACAGAGATAAATCTGCTATTTCAGCAGCAAAAGACTCTACACCCTTTCCCGGTAATCCCATAGAATTCAACAATCCTTTTTTCCCCTTAAGACTGGCGTCTTGGAGACGCGGTCTATTATTCCCCAATCGTTCATTTTTCATAATTGTTTTAAAAATGGCACCACCTAGTCCCATTTGGAGCCAAATTTTCAGGATCTCCGTTTCCGATTTAAATGATGCGGCCACCAATGGTGATGGGAATTCTAACCCGAAAACTTCAATGTCATTTCCGGATGGGATTTTAAAATTGAACAAAGGAGCACTGATAATAGAAATAGTGGATAGAAAAGCATCACCACCTATGACAGCAGGTTCAAGATCTTTTGGACGAAAAAATAATGCCTGAAAAAAATAAAGTGTTTTGGTAATGATAAACCGAGTTGAACGATAACATATAGAAAGAAAATTCGCTCTCAATTGTCATCCCTAATAATACTAATAGAATCTGTAACAGTCTCGATTGAAGATAAAACCATTTGCAGAGTTTGAACCCTTTTCGCTGCACTATGATATTGATCTGACCTTGGGTGATTATCTTGAATCCATTGGTAATATTTCAAGGCACTGTCAATTTCTGCAGACTGGTCATAATGGTAACTGATTGTATAGGCTGCCGATACTGCAAGATCGCTTTTTTCATCCAAGCGGATTGATTCTTTTAAAAGTTGGATTGCATTATCAGGGTTACTAGTAATTTGGGACTCTGCCTTCAAATAAAAAATCTCCTGCTTCTTTTTTTCCACTTTCACATCTTCTGATATGTAAGCAGCATATTCCGAATTTGGAAAGGATTCCAATAAATGATCTCGTGTGGATCGAGCATTGACAGAATCTGCCATATTTTCAAACATAAAGGCCATTGTGAAAATGGATTTGGCATGAAAGGGAGACTCGGGATATTCAGAATTAATTTGATTTAAATATTGAATCCCTTGGGTATAGCGCTTAAAACTGAACGCTTCAAGATCAGCCAATTGATAATAAAGTTCAGGAATCGTTCGATCCGGAGTGACAACAGAAACTAAAGAATTTAACGTATCTGATTCAGTTGATACCAGAGTGGTATCCTGCGATAAAATTGTCAAATGAGTTTCGAGGTCTTTCTGTGCTTCCTGATAGGTTCCGATGGCTTTGCTTAGGCTTTTAGCCATGGGAGAGAAAAGCGATTTACTCGATTCTTTACTAACCTGATCAAAATATTCTTTAGCTTTTTTCAAATCCCATTTTTGGGATGTGTATATTTTTCCCAATAAATAATAAGCTTCCGCAGAAACGGGCGTCCTCGGGTAATCATTTACGATAGATTCCAGCCGGGTTTCAATCTCGGATATTTCACCTTGTGCACGATAAAGTTGAACTAATTCCAATTCTAAATTTCCTGCGATTCGTTTAAATTTATCATCGGTAAGCATGCCTTTGATTTTCCGGGAAGCTGCCTTATAGTTTTTTTGGATTCTTAGTATTTTTAATAATTGCAGATGGGCATTTTCAATTTTTTCTTTGGATAATGAATTGGTGATTACATTGGCATAGCCATCTTTGGCTATATCATAATCTTCCTTGTTAAAAGCCATTTCTGCCAAGCGTCCATAAATCACACTTTTTTGATCACGGCTTTTTGTGAGTTTTGCCCCATCCAGTAAATGGGACATAGCCAAATCAGAATCTTTTAATTCCTGTGCAATCTCCGCAAGAGATAAATGACATTTTGATTGAATTTCCTTTGAATTGGAAATTTGTAACAATCTTGTTAATTCATCAATCCCTGTTTGTGCATTTCCTTTTTTCCATTTGCATAGGGCACGCAAATATTGGGCTTCTTCAATTTGGTTATCGTTCCCTGTTTGGGTTACAATTCTTATATCATCTATTGCAAGATCATAATCTTTTCTGTAAAACTTTGACTTTGCCATGAGAAGAAACGCATCGGTTCTAAACTTTGATTCAGGATAATCGCTTAGGACTTTTTGACATTTCTGGATGGTTTTACCATATTTATCCAATGCAGTAATGGGAATGGTTTTACCTTCTTTTTGCAATCGGATCTTTTCAGCTTCTTCATAATATTGTTGGGCATTATAAAATGTATTATAATAAGCACACCCCCCAGAGCAAAGAAAAATGACAACAAAAAAGAGCGTTTTTGGAAGAAATATTGAATTCATGAACGCGAAATTTACTTATTTGATTTCATGGGTAGACAAAAATAATTTGACAGCTATGCAAAAGGTGTTTTTCGTACTATTTGGTCTTCTTTTTTCAATTTCGGTTCTTCAGGCCCAGCCCGTAGACGATTTAGAATCATTTGGCTTTATTGAAATTAAAACAGACAGTATGAATGTCTCCTTTTTTATTGATGGATATTATGTTGGTAATCATCCTTTGGGTGGACCTGTACCCGTATTGCCGGGGTTCCACGAAGTAAGTTATATCCCGCCTAATATACAAAATGAAAAGATTCGAAATAATTTAAGTGATGGTATAAAACGGGTATATGTGGCTGAAAATGACACTTTGGAAGTATTCCTTTTTTATGATCACTATCTGGCTCAGATAGAAACCATGGAAAACGAATTAAAAATCCAAAACTATGTTGGTTTTTCGCTGATAGGTGTATTGATATTTGTAATTCTGTCAATTTTCTAAATCTCATATTTAATCAACCCAAATAACTCTGTAATTTCAAGGCATGTTAAAACATCATACTTTTGAAAATGGGCTAAAATATCGCCCCGATTACAAATGGCCTGAAGAAGGCGCCGAACGAGATTGCCCCAAGTGTAATCAACCTTTAGAATTGGTTGAAAATTTAGAAACGTATTATGGAAAACCCTGGTGGTGTCCACCTTGCCAATGGCAATTTTCCGAAGAAGATCTCGACGGAAGTAGCAAAATAATTAGTAAACAAAAATAAGCTACGACTTGGTCATGGGTGGAATTTGACTCTGGATATCATCTATTACCCATTCCACAACTTTGATATCATCCAAATACCCATAATCCGGAATCATATCAGGAATTTCATCATTGTCATCCACAAAATACGTCATGGCAAACAAAATCTTTTTTACAACAGAATTGGGAAGTTCGGGATGAAGTTCTAAGATTCCCATAAGCATTGCAATATCATCAATAAGTGCGATCTCTACAGAATTGAGTTTCCCATCATCTAACATGCCTGATATTTTTCTGCCTATTACTTTTGTAATGGCCCTGGAATGAACGGTATCTATTTCATCAATTAGTTCCAAATATTTGGCTTTATCTTTTTCCGTTAATTGAAATAACTTTGGATCAGTCATGCATGAAAATTCTAACTCTTTAAGCGAAAAAACAATGGCAATTGAAAGTGTAATGAAAACGAGACTCGAATCCGCTATGGAATTATACCATTTCGAAGTCAAAGATTTCACCGGACGTCATTTAAATCATAAACTTCATGATGGTGGTTTCCATTTAGAAGCAGTTATAGTCTCAAATGATTTTGAAGGAGATAATTTGATACAAAGACATCGAAAAGTTTATGAGGCCATGGGCGAATTGATGAACCATGAAATCCATGCTTTAAGTATGAAAACACTTACATCAACAGAATGGGAAGCAAAATAATGGGTTGGTTTAGCCGAAAGAAAAAAGAGCCAGAATTCAACAATCCATCTAATATGTCTCCGATTGAAGCAGTGACTCATTTATGTGCATCCATCCATCTAGCAGATGGTCAGGCAGATTATGCAGAGCGTGAATCTTGGGTTAATGCCATTTCTGAATTATTCCCAGAATTTTCCGAAGAGCGAGCTGACCGATTTTTAAATGAAGCTTACCAGGCTTTAGGACAAAAAGCGGATGATGAAAAAATGAATTATATTACTAGTGTCCTGAATCGAATAAAAACATTGCTGAGTACAGAGCAAATCCAAGGCCTGGGACCAAAGATCGCTGAATTGATTGAGGCAGATGGTATAGTTATGACAGCAGAAATGGAGATTGCTAAGCTTGTTGAGACCCAGTTAGGTATATCAATTTCTGTTAATGATGAACTATAATTGAAATAACCTTTTCATTTTACTTCTTGTGGTTATTTCTGTAATAATTGGTTATATCCAAATAGTTATTTCAAAAGAATTATTTTTCGAGATTGAGTGAATTCTCCAGTCTCAATTTTTATAAAATAATTACCTGAAGGCATTTTTTTATCCAATGCATTCGTCCCGTCCCATTGTACAGAATGAATCCCATTTGCTTGTTGGGTATTCACAAGTGTTTTTACAAAATTCCCAGATACATCAAATACAGTCAGATTAACAAAAGATTCCAAACCAATTGTATAATTGATCCTTGTGGTTGGATTAAATGGATTGGGATAATTCTGTTTTAGATTAAATCCAGCCGGAACATTTGGTTTCTCAATATTTACAGATTGTTGGTGTTCCAAAACAAATAGACCGGATTGCAGATCCGATGCTATGATCTTCCCAGATTCAAAATACGGAAAAACAGACCAACATCCCTCGTACCCATATTCATTCGGTAGATACGTGTCATAATAAGCAATCTCTACCGGACTTTCAGGATTCGATAGGTCAACGATCCGAACACCTTCTGTATAATGCGCAACATACAGCAGATTCCCATCTACATATGCATTATGGACAACCGATTCAGGATCAACGATATATTCAGCAACCATGGAAATATTATCCAGGTCCTGTATATCAAATATTCTGATCCAGTTACCATCTCCAATTTCATCACCTACAATTACATAATTTCCATTTTCAGTTGTCCAGCAATTATGAGCACCAGATCCTTCATAATTAAAATTTGCTAATAATTGAACATTCGAAGGGTTAGATACATCCAAAATATCTACGCCATCACCATGAATGGCTGCGGCATAAGCAATTCCATCTTTTACGTATATATCATGATAATAATATGTGATATAGTCACCAACCCATTGTGGTGATTCTGGATTGGTAAGATCATAGATCTCCAACCCACCGGCATCATGTCCAATTACGTATAAATACTGGCCATTGATATAGCAATTATGTGCTCCTCCATCTTCAATAGATAGACCAAAATGAATCGTACTGACTACGTTGGGGTCTTCTGGGTCTGATAAATCAATGATTTGAGCAGGTTCAGTCTCCTTAATTAAAACTGCATAATGGTCAAACACTTTTACATCCTTAGCATCTGAACCAACTTGCATAGAAGGAACAAACCCAACTTCAATTGGTTGGTCTGAAATATCTATAATACTCAAGCCTTCTCCACGAACGCAAAGTAAGGCATATTCTTTACCCGTTGTCTGGTCAGTATATCCCCAAATATCAGCATAGTCTTCTCTCTCATTCCATGTCCCTAATAAATCCATATTCATAGAAACAGGACCTGGTTTCCCCCATATTTGTATGCTGGAATACAATATATCACCCTGAGAGGATACACCTTTCATTTGATAATAGACTTTTTCATCATTTGTTAATCCAGTATGTAAGTAAGACCTAACATCAGCATCTAACTGAACTAGCAAATTATTTGGTGGAATTGTTGTAGAATAAAATAGATCAAAGTGATCTACTCCTTCCTCTTCAAATTCCCAAGAAAGGGTCAATTGTCCATCACCCGGCAAAGTTGAAAAATTCGTTATAAAAGCGGTCCTGATTGTCAATGAAGCAGGATCAGTCTGAAAAAAAGTATAACCTGATCTCAGTTTTGGCCACCAACTATAAATAGCATCTGAATCATATCCCGTATTATTATTATCATACGTTTCCCCTGTGCCATCGTAATCACTGAGCATAATAAATAAATATTCTCGTCGTCCATAATTAGAATCATCTGGATCCCATATTAGGTTGGGTGCATGTTCGCCGGTCCCATCATCCCATTCTACAAAGCAAATATTCAATCGCCGATGGTTATTCGGATCAGAAATATCCCAAGCTGAACCCCTGAAAACACCAACGCCTGCAGCGGAATAGTCCAGGTCGCGCCGATAGGTTTGGCAAAAGGTAGTTTCATTACTGTCAAACCGAATTTCTACATCAATAGCATCATCAGCGGAAACAGATGATCCCAAAAAATTTTCACCGAATCCAATATATCCATGAAAGGTTTGCCCACCCCAATCAACACCACTAAGCCATCGCGGCTCCGGTTCCCACTCCCAATATAGGTCCGGGTCCCCTTCCCGGGTTTCAGAATTATTAAACTCATCTACAACTAAAATATCTAATTCTGAAAAAACAATAGAAATACTGCTTAGCCCTAATAGGACTTTTAATATTTGAATTGTTTTCATTTTTCAATCATTATCACAATTTCCGTGCGACCCTCCTGGAAATACCCTTCACAACTTGGATCTGTAAATCGTTGAGCCCAACTTTATTTTCAAAGTAGGTTTGGAAACGGGGACTAAAATCAATCTCTTTCCCTTGGTTCTTTGCAACATGTATCATCCTTATCATCGCGGCCAGAACAAGGTCAAGCTGATCATCAGTAATACCACTATCCTTCAATTTGGTTTTAATTCGATTCAACTCGTCCGTCTCAACGCCAAGTCTTATATATCGTGTTTCAATATTAGGTTTATCATCACTGCTTGCAACATTTTTGGTAAAGGCTTCGTACCTCTCATCCGCCTGCTCCTGCGTTATTCTACCCTTTTCAACACCGGCATTTAACCTTTCACGTAATTCATTTGGCGTCACACGTCTCTGAACCTTATCGCCCTTATTGATTAAATCCTGGGCTAAAGATATCATTGGTAAAATCAACATAATGGATAATATTGTTTTATTCATTTTAATCTCCCTTTCATATTCAAATCTAACAAGAATTCTATATAGTTTAAAACATCACTCATATAAGACGTCCAAAAGGTTAATAAAATAAGCCGCTTGGAATTTGAAAATAAGTTTTATTCATACAACCATTCAAATATTCCCTGTATGAGCATAGAGCCAATCAGAACAGATATGGAAAGTTCGATTGATTTAATTGGGTCACCTATCCAGAGCCAAGAACAGAATACGACCCAGATAAAAGTAAATAGTCGTATAAGTAACGATTTTTTAGAGAAAATGTGTCTTATTATTATTCTTAAATTTGACATATTCGTTTCGTAATTCTTTATTAAAATAACCAGGTATTAGTAAACCAAAAAGAATCTTCTTTTATGATACAAGAAAATGACCAATTAATTAAAGTCCTGCAAAAATTCCCTGATCAAAATCCCAACCCGGTACTTCGTTTTTCTGATAAAGGGATTTTGCAATACTACAATAGTCCATCAGAACCAATTATTGATGCATGGAAAATAAATATTAATGATAAACCAAATAAGAAATTTTTAGATAAGCTTAAAATAACTTTAGCAGAAAATGAGCATTCATTTGAGATAAATGTAGATTCAAAATCATTCTTACTTAAAGCAGTTTATATTAAGGAATTAGGTTCCATCAATGTTTATGGCACTGATATTACCGCCAAGAAAGCGATCGATAAGTTTCCTGACCAGAATCCAAACCCGGTGATGAGAATTAGTAAAGAAGGAATACTCAACTATCATAATAAGGCTTCGTATGATATTGTGAACTCTCATAATCTAAAGATTGGGGAAATGATATCAGATAATCTCATTGAACTGGTTAGCAAGACTATCCTGACCAACAGCATCACTCAGAATGAATTAACTGCCGGCAATAAAACATATTTAGCAAATTTTGTTCCTGTTCCGGAGTTTGGTTTTATCATTATTTACGCAACAGACATCACTGCAAAAAAAGTAATAAATAAATTTCCCGATAAAAATCCAAATCCTGTTATGAGGTTAGGCAAAGATGGTGAATTAAAATACTTTAACGATGCTTCTAAATACATTATCAAAAACTGGGATATAGGACTTAACGATACCATACCCAAAGAAATAATTAAAAATTTAACAAAACCAAATGCTAATGACGTCCATAATATGGAATTCGAAGTAGGCAATAAAACATATTATTTAAACTTAGTAAAGATAAACGAATTTGATTTTTTTCTCCTCTATGGTACTGACATCACAGATACAAAGGACAAAGAAATGATCCTTACAAAACTATCAAAGTACTTTTCCCCTCAAGTATACAATTCAATCTTTACTGGAGAACTTGATGTAAAGATTGATACCAATAGAAAAAACTTAACCGTATTCTTTTCAGACATTAAAGGATTTACAACTATTACAGAAAAACTAGAACCTGAAATATTAACTGAATTAATTACATATTATCTCACCGAGATGACAAATATTGCAATTGAATATGGCGGCACTGTTGATAAATATATTGGCGATGCAATTATGATATTTTTTGGAGATCCCAAAACAGATGGAATTACAAAAGATGCTGTTTCCTGCGTTGCAATGGCATTGAAAATGAGAAGAAAACTTAAAGCTATAAGAAAGAAATGGGCATCTTTTGGTCTTACGGAATCATTAGATGTGAGAATGGGAATCCATACTGATGTATGTACAGTTGGAAATTTTGGTTCACAAGACAGACTTGACTACACAGTATTAGGCAATGGGGTAAATCTTGCTTCTCGCTTAGAATCTTTAGCGAATCCTAACGAAATATTAATTTCAGAAAATACATTTAATATTATCAAAAAAGATATAGACTGCACCTACGTTGATGAAATTATTGTAAAGGGTAAATCCCATCCAATTAAGACATTCCAAGTCCAGAAATTAATTTCTAAAAAGGATCGTAGAGAAACTATAGACTATGAAACGGATGGATTTTCACTTATGCTGGATAAAGAACAAATAAAAAATACAGAAAAAATAATCAGCTACTTAAAAAAGAGCCTAGATCATCTCAAAGATTGAGTTTATAATTAAATTCTAAATATTTTCCCGCAAAAAATAAATAAAGATAACTATTCGTAAATAGGCTCACCCGTTGCTGGATCGTACTCAATAATTTTCCTTAGTCTTTCAGTTTCAATAATACTATCTTGATTCTTTTTAACCCAACCCTCACCTTTTACTTTTATTATTTTCATGAATGGATAAGTTTCAAGTACAAAAGTAGCATTTGTAATTAATTCTGCTCCAGAGATATTTAATGCATTTTGAATTGGATCATTTAATCGTGGCATTTTATCGGCAGGAGCCATGTATATTGTGCTTTCTCCCTGGATTAAACCAATCGATTCATATTCATTGCTGATATTTGTTGGCCGGGTACTCGCAATAGAAAGATTTCCGATATTTTGGCTACAACCAGATAAAATGATTAAGGATATAAATAAATATTTTTTCATCACAGAAATATGATCTGACTTTCCATAAGCTAGTTTACAACATTCAGATTTGAATAATATAGTTTAGAGTGCGTGTCAGTGTTTTTTGAACTTTCCGCATTGATATCACACAAACTAAAAATCTATGAAGGTGAGGTTCATTTCAATAATTCTTCTCATTTTTAAACGAGAAGAGAGAATCTTTCAACTCCCTCAATCAAACTACTACTATACCTTTTGTCTCTAATTCTTTTACACACTTATTAAATACTTTCTTACTTTCGCTAGGTTCAAATCCATCCAATGCATCATCTAACTTTTTCGAACATCTAATTTTTACATCTAGCATTTCTCCAGTTTCATCATCAAGCATTTGAAATTTTTTCACCTTACTGATTACTGTTTCTCCCTTTCCAAATTTCTTATTTGAATGCTTTTTTTCGAGTGAAAGCATATCATAAATGAAAAAATCGTATTTAGCACCATTTGTTATGGTTTTTCTTTTAGTAATATTTATATCTTCGTAAAACATATCATCCTTCCATTGAAAATTTTGTTGGTATTATGTTACGATTGATCATCCTCAAATCCAACCATCATCGTACAAATATAAAACACAAAATAAATAATATTCATGAATGGGGGATTTACTTCATAATTAAAGTAAAACCATCAAATAAATATTCTATCCGCCCACCAGATATAGCATCACCATTTACAGTACCATTCTGAATATTCATTAATGCATTTCTTAATGAATATAAGGATTCAGGATCAGCAATTGGCCCATTGTGCGCTGGATGCAACGTATTAACATGAGGTACTATATTACAAAGGCGTTCAACAGATTGATAAT
>ERZ651768.1590-NODE-1590-length-16480-cov-9.415778_pt1 | contig 16480 bp, 15 predicted proteins | sample MGYA00514754_ERZ651768 | MGnify/ENA metagenome assembly ERZ651768
TCCCCTGCCCTACCCGATGAGCTCGCGACCCGGCGGCGGTGCGAAACCCGGCGCGAAACCCTGTCGACCACCGACGGTCAGGGTACAGGTGGGTGCTTAGGTGGCGGGTCCGGTCGGAAAGCGGTCGGTTAGATCTATCCGAACCGGTGGGCTGTCTCGGGCTGGGTTGCACTCCCATCGGTGGGATTCGGGGATTAATGAATACCAGTGGCTGCCGTTAGACGAACTCAACACAGATCGAGTCGTTACCCTCGCGGCGTGAATGACCGTGCCTGTCCAGCCTGTGACTCGCAATCAGCAATCTTGCTGGGGATCAAGACCGGTTTCAAAATTGCGAGATGTGAACGATGCGGCAGTCTCTACAACCTGCGCCTTCCTACGCAAATGGCTCTATACGACGACCACTACTCCGATTCTGCAATGGATTTTCCAGACCTCGTTAATCGTCGTTCTCGAGAGATCGTGACAACTTTTGAAGACTTCCGGAAGACAGGCACGCTCCTTGATGTCGGCTGTGGTGCAGGAATAATGCTCAAAGCTGCTGTTGATGCGGGTTGGGAAGCACAAGGACTCGAGATTGCCAGTTCGGCCGTTGAGGAACTGCGAAAGCAAGGCTTCCAAGTCCGGGAGTCACTTGTTGAGGAAGCCTGCTATCCGGATTCAGCCTTTGACGTCATAGTTGCCAACGGCGTAATTGAACATGTGCACCACCCGGGTCCTTTCCTAGTTGAGTGCTTCCGGATCCTGCGACCAGGCGGACTGTTCTACGTCACGACACCCAATGCATTGGGTTCCTCGGCGCGGCTACTGGGTCTTCGGTGGACGGCGGTCGGGCCGCATGACCACGTCCACCTTTTCTCCGTGTCGGGGCTTAGAACGTTGCTAGGGTCACACGGTTTCCGGATTGAGAAGATTGCAGCAGAGGGTGCCAACCCGATTGAACTCCTACATGCACTGCGAAATCGCGGTCAGGAATCCGATTTCACGCATGAAGACCGCGTGGGGTCGGCGTATCGGCTAAACGAGGCATTTTCGAGTAGCCGGCCTCGAGTACTAATCAAAGGTCTGATCAACAAGGTTCTCACCGCAACTCGTTTGGGAGACGAGCTCAAGATTTATGCGAGCAAGTGAAACCCAGATATTCGCTGCGACCGTTGCCTTGCCCAGGTAAAAGGTCGGCTTTTCAGGGGTTGCCTGACCCGTGGTGGTCTATGGCACCGTCCTTCTCGTTCAACTGGCCGTTCTGTTCTTCGGTGTGACCACCGTCTTGCACCTGGCCGAACGATGGTTCGGAGTTGAGCCGACCTATGTCGTTTCTAGTTACTTGCCTGATTCTCGACCTCGGTACGTTGTTCGACTAAGTGTTCGTTCTGGCTCTTAGCGGCGGATTGCTGGGCCGGGCTGTTACTGATGACCGTTACCGCTGAAGCAAAGGCCACCACCGACGCCGAGAGTTCCACCCCGGCGGCTTCTGCCAACCGGTGATGGCGGGTGTCGACTGGGGGCGTTCAAGGTCCCCTCCGACACTGCTACAACACTCTCGTCGGCCCTACGCGTTGCACGCCCATTGCACGGAATGCACACAACCAGACGGACCCAGACATATCCGACAGACACAGAGGCCTGAATCGACGGGCGCTAGGGGTCTAGATGGGCACGCCGAACAGATTTCTGTGAGTTAAAAGTCCCCTGCTCTACCCGATGAGCTAGCGACCCGACGGCGGATCGAAACCCGGCGCGAAACCCGGTCGACCACCGACGGTCAGGGTACAGGTGGGTGTGCGTTGGGCCGGATCAGGGTCGGATAGATCTATCTGAACCGGTGGGCTGTGTCGGGCTGGTGTGGTGCCCAGGTTCGGCCCATGGGGCGCGTCAGGCCTACGTGTTGGTGGATTCGCGGATGTGGCGTTCAAGCCACTCCCTGGAGACCATCCCGGCCTTCGTGTCGATGATCGTTCCGTCGGGGCCGATGAAGAACGTCGTCGGGGTCGTCATCACCTCGAAGTCGAGGCTGGCGCTGCCGTCACGGTCCATCAGGAACGGGTAGGTCAGGCCGTGGCGGGAGATGAAGTCCGTGATCACCTGGTCGCTCTCCCGGACGCTCACCGAGAGCACCGTGAAGCCCTCGTCCCTGTGGTTGTCGTAGGCCGCCCGCAACTCGGGGGCATTGGCGGTGCAGACCGGTCAATAACTGTGCATGAACGTGACGGCGACCGGCCGGCCCAGGTAGTCGCTCAGGGCCACAGGCTCACCGTCGACGGTGGTGAGCTCGAGGACCGGGGCGACGCGCCCAGCGGCCGGCTCGGATCCGCAGCCCACGAGGAGGAACCCTCCGAGGACGACGACGGACGCCGAGGCGATGACCACCCGACGGGCGTGCACCGCTCGTCGTACCTTCCCCCGCCGTTTCTCCCGGCGTGCGCTCCTCTGCTGCGTCGGTTCGGTCATCGAATCACCCTGGGGCGACAGTAGGGGTCGTTCCCCGTCCACGCCATCGCGACGCGGTGGCCGACCGCGGTGGAGCCGCGGGCTCCGGTCAGGAGCCGTGTTCGACGCCGTAGCCCGCCAATTCGATGGCGGCGATGACGGCGTCGTCCGAGACGGTGCCGGCGACCTGGACTTCTCTCCGGTCCACCGTCACGACGGCGGAGTCGACCTCCGGAACCGCCGCCAGGGCCTCCTCGATGGCCCTCTTGCAGTGGTCGCAGGAGATGTCCGGAACGTTGAACACCCGGTTCGTCATCTGGTCGTCCTCTCGTGGTCTGTCATTGAAGCCGTGTCGTGGGTGGCCGTCGGGCGGCGGTAGCCGTCGAACCGGCGCAGTCGGAGCGAGTTGGTGACCACGAACACCGACGAGAACCCCATCGCCCCGGCGGCGATCATCGGGTTGAGGATGCCGAGGGCGGCCAGCGGGATGGCTGCGGTGTTGTAGGCGAACGCCCAGAAGAGGTTGCCCTTGATGGTGGCCAGGGTCCGTCGCGAGAGTGCGATCGCATCGGCAACGGCTCTCAGGTCGCCTGAGACGATCGTGAGGTCCGACGTCTCGATCGCCACGTCGGTTCCGGTGCCGACGGCGATGCCGAGGTCCGAGCGTGCCAGTGCCGGGGCGTCGTTGATGCCGTCACCGACCATTGCCACCACCTGGCCCTCGGCCTGGAGGCGCTGGATCTCCGCGTCCTTGTCCTCCGGCATCACCTCGGCGACGACCCGGTCGATTCCGACCGCCGATGCCACGGCCTGTGCCGTCCGGGCGTTGTCTCCGGTCAGCAGCGTCACGTCGAGGCCCAGGTCCCGGAACGCGGCGACCGCTTCGGCGCTCGTCGGCCTGATCCGGTCGGCCACGACCAGGACACCTCGGGCCGTGCCGTCCCAGCCTGCCAGGACGGCCGTGCCGCCCGTGTCCTCGGCCTCGGCCATGGCAGCGAGGAGGCCTTCGTGGACCTCGTCGAACAGCTGGATTCGCCCGACGACCACCTCGACGCCGGCGACAGTGGCCCGTACTCCCAGCCCCGGGAGGTTCTGGAAGCCGGAGACCGGCTGGATGTCGGGTGCCGCGGCGACGATCGCCTCTCCCACCGGGTGCTCGGATCGGGACTCGACGGAGGCGGCCCGTCGCAACACCTCGCTGCGATCCGTCCCGAGTGCCGCCGTGACCGACACGAGCTCCATCCGACCCTCGGTGACGGTGCCGGTCTTGTCGACCACGAGGTGGTTGACCTGACGGGTCGCCTCGAGCACCTCGCCACCCTTGATGATCACCCCGAGGGATGCGCCACGACCCGTGCCGACCATGATCGCGGTGGGGGTGGCGAGGCCGAGCGCACAGGGGCAGGCGATTATCAGGACGGCGACCGCAGCCGTGAAGGCCTCGCTCGCCGGACGTCCCGCTACGAGCCAGCCGATGAGGGTCACCCCGGCGATTCCGAGCGCCGTGGGGACGAAGACGGCCGATACGCGATCGGCGAGTCGCTGCACGGGGGCGGTGGACGCCTGCGCCTCGTCCACGAGGCGCATTATCTGGGCCAGCTTCGTGTCGCCACCGATTCTCACGGCCTCGACGGTCAGCGAGCCGTTGCCGTTGATGGTCGCACCGATCACCTCGTCACCGACTCCGACCACGACCGGCACGGGCTCGCCGGTGATCATGGAGGCATCCACGCTGCTGGCTCCGTCCACCACCAGGCCGTCGACGGGGACCTTCTCGCCCGGTCGCACCACCAGCCGCATGCCGACCCTCAGGTCATCGACGTCGATCGTGGTGCCGTCCTCGAGCCGGGCAGTGCTGGCGCCGAGGCCGGCGAGTGCCCTGATGGCGTCTCCGGACCGGCGCTTGGCACGGGCCTCGAACCACCGGCCGAGGAGGATCAGCGTGACGATGACCGCGGCCGTCTCGAAGTAGACGTGGCCATCGACGGCGAGGAGGGCGACGGCCGACCAGGCCCATGCCGCTCCCGTACCCATCGACACGAGGGTGTCCATCGTGGTCGAGCCGTGGCGGAGGTTGCGCAGCGCCGTCCGGTGGAACGGCCAGCCGACCCACCAGACCACGGGGGTTGCAAGGGCGGCGACCACCCACTCCCACCCTCCGAACTGGAGGGCCGACACCATCGAGATCGCGACGGTCGGGACCGAGAGCACGACTGCGGCTACCAGGCGACGGCCGAGCTCCGCCAACTGCTCCTCGGAGGCGTCGCCGTCCGCGGCCACCGCGTAGCCGAGCTTCTGGATGGTGGTGCTGAACGCGGCCGGATCCACCGCGTCCGGGTCGTATGACACGACGGCCCGGGCCGTCGCGTAGTTGACGTTGGCCTCCTCCACGCCGTCCAGGCCCGAGAGGCCACGACCTATCCGGGCGGCGCACGCAGCACAGGTCATCCCCTCGATGGGGAGTTCGGTCGTCAGGGTCATCGGTTGACGCCTGCGGGTTCCATGCATGATAGGGTACCCCCTATCCCTACCTATGGCTATTCCCTCTCGAAGGACGACTACCTTGTCAGGCTCCGCCGGATCGAGGGCCAGGTCCGAGGCCTCCAGCGGCTGATCGACGACGACACGTACTGCATCGACGTGCTCACCCAGATCTCGTCTGTGACCAAGGCCCTACAGGGGGTAGGGGTCGGCCTCCTGGATGAGCACATCCGCCACTGCGTCCGGGGAGCAGTTCAGGAAGACGGAGCCGCAGGCGACGCCAAGATCGAAGAGGCGGTCGCCGCCATCGAGCGCCTGCTGCGTTCCTGATACCGCCGGATACCAGGAAACCGTTGGTCACACCTAGCCGAGTCCCGGCGCTCCGGCGTACGCGGGTAGTGCGGGCTGTCCGCCGAGGTGCGCGTACAGGACCTTCGAGCCGGGTGGGATAGAGCCGCTCCGGACCAGGTCGATTAGGCCGGCCATCGACTTACCCTCGTAGACCGGATCCGTGATCATCCCCTCGGTCCGGGCCGCCAGGTGGATCGCCTCGATGGTCTGCTCGTCCGGTACGCCGTAGGCGGGCCCCTCGTAACCGGCCAGCACGGTGATCTCGTCGTCCCTCAGGTCCCGTCCGACGAGGATCCGCTCAGCGGTGGCCGTCGCTATCCGGGTCACCTGGTCGATCGTCTGGTCCAGCGTGCCGGAGGCGTCGATGCCCAGGATCCGCCGGTCGTCACGGTCCTCCAGGGCGAAACCGGCGATCATCCCGGCGTGGGTCGACCCGGTGACCGTGCACACGATGACGTGGTCGAAGAACACGTCGTGTTCGGCCTCCTGGACGGCGACCTCGCGGGCCCAGTTGGCGAACCCGAGGCCGCCCAGAGGATGGTCCGATGCCCCCGCCGGTATGGCGTACGGCCTGCCACCGGCGGCTTCGACCGACTCCAGGGCGCGGTTCCAGCTCTCCCTGATCCCGATGTCGAACCCGGCCGGGTCCATGCGGATGTCACCACCCATGATCCGGGTCAACTGGATGTTGCCGACCTTCTCGTAGGCCGACTCGGGCCAGTCCACCCAGCCCTCCTGCACCGTGACGGCGCCCAGGCCCAGGTGGCGGGCCACGCCGGTCACCTGACGGGTGTGGTTGGACTGCACGCCGCCGATGGAGACCAGCGTGTCGCATCCCAGGTCCAGGGCCTCGGCCACCAGGTACTCCAGCTTTCGGACCTTGTTGCCGCCGAAGGCGATCCCGGAGTTGCAGTCCTCCCGCTTCGCCCAGACCTCCACCCCACCACCCAGGGCCTCGCTGAGGCGCGGCAACGGGTGGATCGGCGACGGGCCGAACAACAGGGGGATGCGTGGGAAGTCGTCGAGGCTCACTGGCACTCCGATCCTGCGGGACGCTGAGGCTCTCACCTTGGCACGTCGGCCCGTATGTAGCCGCTGTGTGGGTCGGCGGGTCAGCCTTCCGCCAGGCGGTGGCCGAGGTGGTCGACCTGGCCGTCATCGTTGATGAGCAGCGCGTCGTTGTAGTGCCGACCGCCCCGATGGTGGCCGGCGGCCTCCGGGGCGAACCCGAGCAGCACCGAGATGCGGTGTGGGCCGTCGGACGACGTGGGTGGCAGCGAGGCGTGCATCAGGTCCGAGTAGTGGAGCGTCACGTCGCCGGCCCCGATGGGTAGGCCCACGCCCTCGGGGGCCTCCACGTCTGTCCCGTCCACGAACGGGAAGCCGCCCCGGTGCGAGCCGGGGAGGAACCGCAGTTCACCCGCCTCGGGCGTGCCGGTGGTCAGGCAGATGGTGAGCACGACGGACGGGCAGTTGAGGGCGTGGCCGCCCATGCCGCAGTCGCGGTGCCAGGGCAGGTCGGCGAGCCCCTCTGCCATGTCAGGACGCTTCCACAGCACCGTCACGAGGTCGACGGCCTCCGGGCCGTCGGGAACCTTCGGCGTAAGCGCCTCATCGGCAGTGTCGACCACTCGGCGAAGCCGCCGGTCGTCGATCAGCATCCGCAGACCCGGCCGGCTGGCCGCCCGGAGCACCCGGGTGAGCACCTCGTCGCCGACGGCGTCGCGTCCCCACCATGACGCCATGTCTCCGGGCCGGGCCTCGTCGGCGAGGATGGCGGCGTCGACGAGCATGGCGGCCACCTCGTCGCCGTCGAAGACGTCCGGGACATACAGGTAGCCGGCCGTCCGGAGGAAGTGGCGTGCTGCGGCCCCGCCCTGTCCGGTGTCCCCGATCTCGTCCAGGGTGAAGGACAGCGTGGGATCCAACGGCTCTCCGTCGAGGTCCCGCAGGTCGACATTGTCGGGGTCGAACACCGGTAGGCCGTGGAACAGGGCCCGGAGCCCGGGTTCCCAGCGCATGAACCGCAGCGGGTTCCCCACCGGGACCGATGCCCGGTCCGTGTAGAAGAGCCCGGGAGCGGTGTCGAGGTCCGACACGAGGCCCAGCCAGGCGTCGAGGTCGACGGCGACCACGGCGTCGGCCGTTGCCTCGCCCTCCAGGAGTTCCACGGATCCTGAGCGGGGTACGTAGGTCCACGATCCGGCCGGCGTGCGGACGGCCAGCGTCCCGAGGTCCTCCAGGTCGGCGAAGGCCAAGGCACCGTTGCCGGCCGCTATCCGCGCCGGGAGGACCTCGGAGTGGAAGCGGTGGAATGAGTCCGGGTCGGCGGCGAGGTCGGCCGGCGCCTCCGTGGGCATGGCCGCGACCATACCGAACTGGTACGAGCGGGCTGTGACCGGCGCGCCGACTAGCGGCTCAGTTGGTGAGGACGTCCACGACCGTGCCGAACTTCCCACTGCCGTCGACCTTGTACAGGTCCGTGTAGCCGCAGGCCGTGCAGGCCACGAAGGCGAACTTGTGGTTCTGCAGGTTCAGGAACCGGCTAAAGCCGGACCCCGTGGTCCGGATCGCACCGGTCTCGCATTCGGTGCTGCCACACTTCGCACAGGCGTAGTTCTGCTCGGCCATCGCTCACTCCAACTCGTCGGTTTCGCGGATAGGGGAATGGAGGCTCAGCCCAGGGCGTCGCGCTGGGCGATGAGGCTCTCCAGCGGGCCGAGGTCGAACGGATCACCCGTCCCCACCACCAGGTGGTCGACGCCCAGGTCAACGTAGCGGCCCACGTCCTCCACGTCGTCCGGGCCGATGGACACCGTGCGCTCGATCTCCGAAGGGTCGCGACCCACCTTGGCGCACCAGTCGTCCAGGATCGCCGACAACTCGGCAAAGTTCTCCGGCGGACCGAAGCAGTTCCACGCGTCGGCGTGTTCGGCAACGAGCCTCAGCGTGATCGTGCGACCCGAGCCACCGATGAGCAGCGGCATCGGTCCGACCGGTGGTGGGTTCAGGGCGGCCAGGCGCTTCTTCATCCTCGGCAGGTCGGCCTCCAGTCGGCGCAGCCGACCTGCCACGGTCCCGAACTCGTAGCCGTACTCCTCATAGTCCTTCTCGAACCAGCCGGCACCCACCGCCAGGTACATCCGACCTCCGCTGAGGTGGTCGAGCGTGCGAGCCATGTCGGCCAGCAGCTCCGGGTTCCGGTACGAGTTGCCAGTCACCATCGTGCCGAGCATGGCGTGCCGGGTGTCGGCAGCCATCGCGGACAGCAGCGTCCAACCCTCGAAGTGTGTGGCGTCCATGTCGCCGAACAGCGGGAAGAAGTGGTCCCATATCCAAATGGAGTCGGCGCCCATGGCGTCAGCCCGGCGCCAGGCGTCCCGGAGTGCGGCCACCGACGTGGCCTGTGGCTGGAGTTGGCAACCCACCTTGAGCGTCATGCGAGGCATCATGGCGCAGATGGGAACCGGGAGGCGAAGCAGTGGCCGATGAGATCACGAGGACCCGACGGGGCCCGCTCTCGGTGGTCGAGGCCGGTGACCCGGCCGCGCCCGCCCTGGTGCTGCTCCACGGCATTGGTTCGTCAGGCGATGCCTTCATGCCACAGGCACCCGCCTTCGCCGAGCGGTGGCGCGTGCTCGCGCCCGACGCCCCCGGCTACGGAGCGTCCGACGACCCGCCGGCCGCGCCCGGCATCGACGGGTTCGCCGATGCGGTGGCCCGCCTGCTCGACGACACCGGGATCGACCAGGCCGTGCTGCTGGGGGTGTCCTGGGGAGGGGTCATCGCCACCCGGTTCGCCCTGCGCCACCCGGGTCGGCTGCGAGCCCTCGTGCTGGCCGACACCAGCAGGGGCTCGGGCTTCGACCCGGAACGGGCCGCCATGATGGCCGAGCGGGCCGCCCAGTACGCCGCCGACCCAGTCGGCTTCGTGCGTGACCGCACGCCGCTGCTCGTCGCCGACACGACACCGGCCTCCGTCGTCACCGCGGTGGCCTCCATCATGGACAGGGCGTGTCGTATGCCGGGCTACGGCTACGCGGCGGCCTCGCTCGGCGAGACAGACCACACGCCCGACCTGGGTCGCATCGACGTGCCGACGCTGGTGCTGGTTGGTCAACACGACCGGGTCTGTCCACCATCCGACTCGCGGATCCTGGCCAACGGCATCCCGGGAGCCGCCTACGTCGAGGTCCCCGACACCGGCCACCTGCCCAACCAGGAGCGTCCCGAGGCCTTCAACCTCGTCGTGGGCGACTGGTTGGACGGGCTCCCAGACTGATCCGGCGCACCGATCCAGCGGGTCAGGCGGTGGTGGCCCACTCCTCGGCCCCGTAGCGGGCCAGGTGGCCGAGCACGGCGTCCACGTCGTCCGGCCGGACTGCCGGGTTCATGAACAGCAGCCGGAACGCGTTGGTTCCGTGCACCGGCTGGAAGGCCAGCATGGCGGCACCGTCGGCCTGCATGCGGGCCTTGATCCGGGGGGCCAGCCGGTGCAGCCGGTCCTGGATCGAGTCGTCGAGGTTCCATGGGTCCAGTGGTCGCAGTTCCGGGGGGACCCACAGGAAGATCACGTTGGTGAACCCCGTGTCGGCGACCGTGGCGAACTCCCCGTCGGAGCCGTCGATGACCATGCGGGCGTGGTCGGCCATGGCCACCCCGTGGTCAATACGTGCCGCGAACCCGGCGTCCCCGCGGGCCTTCCACGTCAGCCACAGCTTCAGGGCGTCGACCCTCCTGCCGCACTGGAAGGTGCGGTCGCCAGAGTCCCACTCGCCGAACTGCTTGTCCGGCTGGAACAGGTAGTCGGCGCCGGTGGCGAAGCAAGCGGCCAGCCGCTCGGGCTCCCGTACCAGCAGGGCAGTGCACTGCTGGGTCATGCCCATCATCTTGTGGAGGTTCCAGACGAACGAGTCCGACCGTTCGGACCCGGCGAGGCGGTGCCGGTGGTCGGGGGAGAACAGGGCAGACGCCCCGTAGCAGCCGTCGACGTGGAGCCAGAGGCCGTGTTCGTGGCAGACGTCAGCCACCGCGTCCAACGGGTCGAAGGCACAGGTCACGGTGGTCCCTGAGGTGGCAACGACGGCCAGCGGTGTGTGGCCGGCCGCCACGGCGGCGGACACCGCGGCGTGCAGGGCGTCGGGTCGCAGGGCGCCGTTGGGATCGGTGTCCACTTCGACGACAGCGTCCGTTCCGAGACCCAGCAGGGCGGCCGCCTTGCCCGCCCCGTAGTGACCGGCCGCCGATACAAACACTGACAGCCTTTCCGGGCCGGCCCCGGCCCGGACCAGGTCGGGTTGGAGGCGGTGGCGGGCTAGCTGGAGGGCGTACAGCAGGGCCACCGAACCCCCGGGGCAGAACAGGCCCGGCGGCAGTTCCGCCGGCGGCCCGTCCGGTTCGGCGCCCGGGTAGCCGACGAGGTTGGCCAACTTGGCCAGCAGGGCGCTCTCCAGCAGGTGGAAGACCGGCGCGATCTCGAAGGTGGAGTTGGCCGTGTTGAGCGCGGCGGCCAGCCAGTCGCCGACCACGGCCACCGGGTCGGCGCCGGCGAAATTCTGGTTCAGGAAGCGGGGATGGCTGGTGTGGACTGAGTGGCGGAGCACTACCTCGGCGGCTTCCAGCACGGCCCCGGCGTCATGGGCCGGAGCGTCGCCTCCGAGGGCTAGCCCGACCGACGGTTCGAAGGCGGCCACCAACTGGTCCGGGGTGGCGAACCGCACCACCGGATCGTCGCCCCGCGGTGGGTCCACTACATGGTCCAGGGCGACGATGGCCAGCCGACGTGCGAGGTCAAAACCGGAGGGGTCGGGCACGGGCCACATGGTCGCAGATCCGGCCGTCACCCGTGCCGTCGAGCCGGGTTCCGTGGGAGCATCCCGGTATGACCCGGACGCACCTGAAGCAGGCGCCGCGCCCGTCCGACGAGACCGACCCCGACGTGGGTCGACGGGTGGCCGAACTGCTGGCCGGTCTGGAGGCCGGGGGAGAGGACGAGGCGATCCGGCTGGCCGGTGAGTTCGACGGCTGGACCGGCCCGATCGAGGTGTCCGAGGCCGACCTGGCGACCGCCGGTCGCCACCTCCCGACCACCGTGGTCGACGACCTGGCCTTCGCCCACCGGCACATCTACGACTTCGCCGTCGTCCAGCGGGACTCGCTGGCCGAGTTCTCGGTCGAGCTCTCGCCCGGGTTGGTGGCCGGCCAACGACTGGTGCCGGTGGCCGTCGCCGGCTGCTACGTACCGGCCGGCCGGTACGCCCACGTGGCCTCGGCGCTGATGGGCGTCACCACGGCCTCGGTGGCCGGGGTGGACGACGTGGTGGTGGCCTCGCCGGCCCGCCCCGACCGGGGAGGCGTGCATCCTGCGATCCTGCACGCCGCCCACCTGGCTGGCGCCGACCGGGTGCTGGGCCTAGGCGGCGTCCAGGGCATCGGCGCCCTGGCCTTCGGCCTGTTCACCGGCCTCCCGGCCGACGTGGTCGTCGGACCCGGCAACTCGCTGGTCGCCGAGGCCAAGCGGCAGCTGTTCGGCCGGGTAGGCATCGACGTGGTGGCTGGCCCCACCGAGTCGATGGTGGTCGCCGACGGGACGGCGTCGGCGGCGACGGTGGCCGCCGACTTGGTCGGGCAGGCCGAGCACGGCCCGGACTCCCCGGTGTGGCTGGTAACCACGTCGCGGGCGCTGGGCGAGGATGTGGTCCGCCTCGTCGACGAGCGGGCCGGTGACCTTCCGGACCCGTCCAGGGCTTCGGCGGTGGCCGCCTGGCGCGACCATGGCGAGGTGGTGGTGGTCGACGACCGGGAGGAGGCCGCCACGGTGTGCGACGAGTACGCCCCCGAGCACCTTCAGGTGATGGCCGCCGACCTGGGCTGGTGGCGGGGCCGTCTACGGAACTACGGCTCGCTGTTCCTGGGCGACCGGACCACGGTGACGTTCGGCGACAAGACCAGCGGACCCAACCACATCCTCCCGACCGGTCGGGCGGCCCGGTACAGCGGCGGCCTGAACGTCCACCGGTTCATCAAGCAACTGACCTGGCAGGAGATGACGCCCGAGGCCGCCGCCGCCCATGGTCCGGTGGCAGCCCGGATCAGCCGGCTGGAGGGCATGGAGGGCCACGCCCGGTCCGCCGACCTGCGGTCCCCGGAGGGCGACCGGTGATCGGAGCATCCGACCTGCCCCGGGTGAACCTGGACTTCACCGAACAGCCGCCCATTCCCGAGGCGGGGATCCGCCGCGCCGGTGAGCTGATGGCCTCGGGTCGCCTCTTCCGGTACGGCGAGACGGGTGCCGCCGGGTCCGACGTGGCCGGCCTGGAGGACGACTTCGCCACCCTGGTCGGGCGCCGCTTCTGCGTGGCGTTCAACAGTTGCGGCGCCTCGCTGGCCGCTGCCCTGATGGCGATCGGCGTGGAACGCGACGAGCCGGTGCTGATGAACGCCTTCACCCTGGCCCCTGTGCCCGGGGCGGTGGTCCACGCCGGAGGGGCGCCGGTGTTCGTAGGGACCACCCCCGACTACCGGATCGACCTCGACGACCTGGGGTCGGCCGCCGAGCGCTCGGGGGCCCGAATCCTGTTGCTGTCCCACATGCGGGGCCACGTGGCTGACATGGACCGGGTGGGCGAGGCGACTGGGGCGCTCGGCTTGGTCGTGGTCGAGGACTGTGCCCACACCATGGGGGCCGGATGGCGGGGTCGTCCCACGGGCACGTTCGGCACCGTGGGCTGCTTCTCGACCCAGACCTTCAAGCACGCCAACTCCGGCGAGGGAGGCCTCCTGGTCACCGACGACGAGGACGTGGCCGCTCGGGCCGTGCTGCTCAGCGGGTCCTACATGCTCTACGCCCAGCACGGTGCATCGCCCGACGAGGTCGTGATGGAGCGCCACCGCCTGACCACCCCCAACCTGTCGATGCGGATGTCGGCCCTGGCCGCCGCCGTCGTGCGCCCCCAGTTGGGCCTCCTGGCCGAGCGGGCCGTCGTCTGGAACGCGCGCTACGACCTGCTAGCCGACCTGCTGGATGCCGACCCCCGGATCCGGATCCCGATCCGTCCGGACGGCGAGGAGCCGGTGGCGTCCTCCATCCAGTTCACGGTGGACGGTATGGACGCCGGGGCGATGGCCTCCTGGGTGGACTTGGCCACCGAGCACGGCGTGCACATCAAGTGGTTTGGACGGGACGAGCCGGTCGGCTTCACCAGCCGTTACGACCACTGGCGGTACGCCGACGAGCAGGTGCTGCACACCACGTCGGCCGTCCTGGCCGGGCTGTGCGACCTGCGGATCCCGCTGTCGATGACCGAGGACCACTGCCGGGACGTGGTCGCCGTGGTCCGGGGGGCCCTGGACCGGGTGTCGGGCTGACGGCCTCCGGTCAGCCCTCGGCCGACAGGGCCTTGATCGTGGCGGCCATCTGCTCCTGAACCTTCTACACGGCCTTCCGGGGTCGGAGCATGACCTTGAACCCGATGATCAGGCGCACCCCGACCGGTCAGTCGGGCGCGGCTGGCATCACATCATCGAACGTGTCCATGTCGCGAAGTTCTGGGAACCAGCGCCACCACAGGGCGACGACGGCCAGGGTGGCCACGCCGCCGAACACCACGGCCCCAACCAGGCCCATAAACGCGGCTGTCAGGCCCGACTCGGCGGCGCCCAACTCGTTGGATGCGCCGATGAACACGCTTTCTACTGCTAGCACCCGGCCACGCATGTCCTCGGGTGTGGCCAAGGGAACCAGGGTGGCGCGGATGAACATAGACACGGCGTCGGCGGCCGACACGAAGACGATGATGGTGAAGGCCAGAGCGAAACTCCGGGTCAGACCAAGGGCGGTGGTTCCCAGTCCGAACATCGCGACTACTGCGTAGAGGGTTCGTCCAAGATGGCGCTGCACTGGCCGGATCGACATGCAGATAGCGGTTGCACCAGCACCGATGCCTACGCCGGCGCGCAGCCAGCCAAGACCAATTGCGCCGACCCCGAGGCGATCCTCCGCGATCGCAGGTAGCAGGGCAAGAGCGCCACCGAAGAGGACGGCGAACAAATCGAGGCCCATAGCTCCGAGCATCACTGGTCGATGGCGGATGAATCGGAGGCCCTCGAGAGATTCGAGTATCACCTGTCGGCCTCCGGTCGACGCCAAGCGCTTAACTCCAGAGGACGGAATGAGCCCGATAATGGCGATGGCTGCCACCAGCGCGAGGGCGGACAGGAGGTAGGGGAGCGATCCTTCGACTACGAAGGCGAATCCAAATGTGATGGGTCCGGCGATATGGCCGGCTTGGAAGCAGACCGACTTGAGTGCCACAACCCGGGGGACGACACCGGGTGGACTGAGGTCTATGGGTAGGGCCCGGCTGGCCGGCATGGCGAATGCCCGACACACCCCGAAAAACAGGACAATGGCGAAGATTGGCGTGACTGAGGTCGGGTCTGACCGGGCGTAGAGGAATAGGAGCAGTGAGGCTATTGCTTCTCCGACTAGAGCTACTCCGAGTATCTTGCGTCGGTCGTGCCGGTCGGCGAGGGGTCCGGCTAAGGGTGCCAGCATGGCCACCGGGAGAAACTCGGCAACGCCGAGCAGGCCTAGGTCCAGTGGGCGGCCTGTCAGGTCGTACACCTGCTTGCCGATGATCGTGATCTGGCCCATCACGGCGAAGTGGGTCAGAAAGTTCACACCCAGGAGGGCTTTTACCCGTAACGGGATTTCTGTGACGGAATGGGTTGTCATTGGCTGTCGAAGCGGCTGGCAAACGACGGTGTTCGTCCCCACTGAGGTGGGATGCCTGGTTCGCCGGGGTACTGCATGGTCTCAGGAACCACAGGCCGTGGTGGATCGGCCGCCAGCCAAAGACGCAATAGATGGCGACGACGGTCGGGGTCGTCGGTGAAGGCCGTACGGGCGTGGAACACGGTGAAGTTGTTGGCCACCACCGCCTCGCCGGCCGCCATCGTGAAATCCAGAGCCAGGTCGGGCCGGTTGGCCGTCGCCTCCAGCAGGCTGATGGCCGCATTGTCGGTGTTCGTGAGGACGATTGACGGATCCTCGTCGGCGGCGATCTCCACGTACTCCCTGACGTAGCGGCCGCTCACGAGGCCGTCGCGTTCGCTGAACACCGGAACCCGGTGAGGGGTGATCGGATCGTCGTCGGGTCCCTGTTCCCCGAACCGGTGGTAGTGGAACCCGCGTGTCAGCACGGCCAGCAGGTCAGGCCGTTCACGCCGGATCTCCTCGAAGACCGAGAGCGAGCTTACGAACCGGCTGACCCCACCGGTTATCGCGGGCCTGATACAGAGGAAGGACACTAGGTCCCCGGGATCGGAGTGTGGCGAGAGCTCGGACCGGTTCCGATAGGCGCGGGCGTGCGGATCGGTGTCTGTCACGTTGATGACGTGGCCGAGACGCTCGCCCATCACGCTCTGCGACACGGCCCGGCCCAGGCGGAGTCCGATTCCCCAGAACATGAGCGCCACCTCGTCGACCGTGCACCGCTGAACCGGGAACCCCCGCAGCAGGGCGATCCCGCGCCCGTCCAGCACCTCCGTGCGGACCTCGGCGACCAGGGGGGCCAGAGGTCCCAGCGGCAGGTCGTCGGGGCCAGCGTCGACCGGGTCGACGCCGTTGGCGGCCAGCCGGCGGGCTGCCGACTCGAGCTCCGCGAGGTCGTCGTCCGGGAGGTCCACCGCGATGGCGTCCGTGTCGGGAACGTCGGTCCGATTCCAGAGGCTGGTCGTCGGGATCGTCACCAGTTCGAGGGCCATAGCGCGCAACTTATGCGGCGTCCGACACCGGATTCGGCGCCCGTCCGGCGGCCAGGAAAAACCCGAGGGCGACCAGGCCGTAGACGAGGAAGCCGACCGCCCATGGCGTGCTGGAGGATTCGATGCGCATGCCGACGAAGGCGGCCAGCAGGGAGGCTGACGTGAGAGCCCCGAGGCCGATGACCCCGGCGGCTGTCCCGGCCACGTCGCCCAGCGGTTCGAGGGCCATTGAAATGGCAACCGGCGTGACGAGGGCGAGCAGGGTGTTGCTGACGACCAGGAGGGAGAACCACGTCCAGAACTCCGGCACCCCGTCGGTGGCCAGGGTGAGGCCGAGCAGCACGACGGCGAGGGCCATGGCCGAGGCGAGGACGAAAACCCCGACCGGGTGGGCGCCCCACCTGCCGATGGCCGGGTTGATGGCGAGGAAGCCCACAGCGAAGACGATGGCTGA
>ERZ651768.1592-NODE-1592-length-16460-cov-4.714643_pt1 | contig 16460 bp, 15 predicted proteins | sample MGYA00514754_ERZ651768 | MGnify/ENA metagenome assembly ERZ651768
AACCGGCGCATCTGTGACAATAGTTTTCCCCGATTGCAAATGAGTCGCTTCAGTTCTTAAATCTCCCTTATACACCACTTTCGAAATCATGAGGTTACTTCCTTAAAGACACGTTTAAAATTCCCGCCAAGGATCTTCTTCACATCCCGTTCTGAATATTTACGATCTAATAATTTTTCTGTGATTATCGGCATTTTTGTGATGTTTTCAATTCCACTGGGAAGAATTTCCACACCATCCCAATCAGCGCCAATGCCCACGTGATCCACACCAATTAGTTTTGCAATATAATCGATATGGTCAATTACGGCATCCACATCGGGAACCACTTTTTTCAGGTCTGCGTTCATGATCTGGCTCTCCTTATACCAATATTCATCTCCATCCGGATCGTGTAATTTTGCAAGAGAATCCAATTGTGATTTGAAAGATTCTTTTACGCTTGCCGCTTTGACTTCAAAAGTTGAATCAATATATCCTGGATAAAAATTCACAAATACAACACCGCCATTTTCTTTCATAGCCAATAGTTGCTCATCTTTCAGATTTCTAAAATGCGGACAAATATTATAGACCGATGAATGAGACGCAATTATTGGTTTTGTAGTAGTTTTTATAATATCATTAAAAGTCTGCTCACCGGAATGAGATATATCAATCATGATACCCAATTCATTACAGCGATTAATCACATCTTCCCCAAAATCTGTTAATCCTTTAAATGCAAGTGAATCTCCTTTCAGAGTTTCATCTTTTGCTGACGTGGCCCAGTCAGTAGAATTATTCCAAGTAATGCCCAAATAGCGGGTACCGCGATCATACAAAGCATTCAACTTTTCCAAATTATTCTCTATTGCATGTCCGCCTTCTACCCCAATCATGCATGACATTATCCCGTGTTGATCATTATAAACCAAATCTTGATAATCAAAAGGAATAGCCCATTGGTCTGGGACACGAGAACAAAGGTATTCTAATTGGGAGATCATTTGATTGGCGCGATTATAATATTCACCTTCACTAAACTCCTGAGGAGAAACCCAAATTGAAAATACCTGGCAATCTACTCCGCCCTTTTTGAATTTTGGTAAATCGGAATGACTTTCAGGAAGGTCTGTTAAAATATCCCGACCCGTTAAAGATCTCAATAAAACATCATTATGCGTATCTACAACAAAAGCATCTGCGTGGATTATGGAGACATACTTTTCACATGATTGGTTTAAAAAGAGAATTAGAATTAGGAATTTGAAGTAATGACTTTTCATATGATGGGTTGTAACTGGTCTTTAATAATTGTATTTAATTCGGATTCATTTATTTCATTTGATAGAAATTGGTTCATTATTTTTAATTGAATTTCACCGCGGTTGTATACATCTGAGTATGGAATTTGATGAAATGAAACCATGGAATATCTTGGAATAAATCGTTCTGGGAATTTCCTTTCTAGTTCTAATTCCAGTCTTCTTCTTTTTTGATAGTTTGGGTCATTCACAGCATCTCGCATTTCGATATAATTCTCAATGGCCATATCTGCAATGGCATGACCATTCGCTACATGAGAAAATGAATATTCTTCAAATATTTTTCCCCAGTTACCTTCATTTTTCTCAATAAGACTACTCAAAATTGTACAATCCTGAAAAGATGCATTCATCCCTTGTCCAAAGAAAGGGACAACTGCATGGGCAGCATCACCAAGGAGCACTGCTTTATCTTGACCATGCCAAGGATCACAATAAACTGTGGCTAAATTTCCAGTAGGGTTGTTCTGAAAATCTTTCACTAGAGTCGGCATTAATTCAAAAGCATCGGGGAAATAGTTTTGAAACAAATCTTCGATATCATTCTCATTATTAACAGTCTCAAAGCTGGAAGAGCCCATCATAGGAAAAAATAAAGTGCACGTAAAAGTTCGATCGAAATTAGGTAATGCGATGAGCATAAATTCTCCCCTAGGCCAAATGTGGAGTGCATTTGGTTCTAAAAGGAATTCTCCAGATTTTGATGGTGGGATCACCAATTCTTTGTAACCATGACCCAATGGTTTTTTAACATAATCAGCCTTGGACTTTTCTATAATTGCTTTTCTTAATGGTGAAGCCGATCCATCGCAACCAATCACTATGTTAAACCGGATAATCTTTTCTCCAAAAGTCAATTCATTGTTATCAAGATCGGCAGATTCTAGTTTATGATCGAAATGAATTTTAACCCTTCCCGTTTCTTCGGCTAGTGTCAAAAGATCCATATTCAATTGGGCACGGGAAACGGAGTAAATCATTTCGTCTTTTTTTTGCCCATAAGGTTGGAGATGGGTTTCGCCGTTTAAATCATGAATCATTCTCCCAGTCATGGGAATGGTGATGGGCTCGATCTTATCATAGACTCCCACCTCTTTTAAGGCATGAATTCCCCGGATCGAAAGGGCGAGATTGATGGATCGTCCTGCAGATTGGGAGACTTTTCGCATATCGGGTCGGCGCTCATAAATATCAACAGAATAACCCCGTTTTGCTAAATGTGTTGCCATAAGCGGTCCCGCAAGTCCGGCACCGATCAAAGTAATTTTTTCTTTTTTCATTTATTTTAAGAATTGAAATATGCAATGACGAAAAAGAAACTATAATTAGTTTTTTTCATAATCTTTGCAATTCTTAGTCATTGTATTAAAGTGAGTACTTCAATAATTCAACAAAATTATAAATATCATAATAAGTATTATATAGAGGATGGGGTGCCACACGGATTACATCCGGTTCACGCCAATCACAAACGACCCCTTTTTTAGAAATAGCTTCAAAGATAGATTTCCCACCCGAAATAACCAAAGATAATTGGCATCCACGATCTTCAGGAGTTATGATGAATACTTGTGGCAATTTCTCATTGATTAGAAATTCTAAAAGCCCAGTAAGAGTTTCACCCTTTTTTCGAGATTCAATCATTCCCACTTCTTCAAATATTTCCATCGACGCCAAAAGTGTTGTCATTCCCATAACTGGAGAATTACTGATTTGCCATCCTTCTGCAGTTTGAATAGGATCAAATTCAGGTCCCATTTCAAAACGGGTTTGTTTATTTTGTCCCCACCAACCGGCAAGTCTTGATCCGTTCCAATCATGATGACGTTCATGTATAAAAATTCCAGATGGAGAACCAGGGCCTGCACATAAATATTTATATGTACACCATGCGGCAAAATCCACATTCCATTCATGTAATTTCAAAAGGAGATTTCCAGCAGCATGGGCGAGATCAAATCCAACAAACGCCCCAACAGACTTTCCCGCTTCCGTGATTGCTTTCATATCAAAGGCTTGGCCGGTGTAATAGTTTACACCACCTAATAAAATTGTGCAGAGTTCATCGGCGTTCTCATCGATAGTTTTTAAAATATCATCAGTTCGAAGTATTTTTTCACCATTTCTTGGTGTGAGTTCAATCAGACATTCTTTTGGATCAAATCCATGAAGTTTGATTTGTGATTCCACTGCATATTGATCCGAAGGAAACGCACCTTTTTCAATCATGATTTTGTTACGCGTTTTTGTAGGTTGATAAAATGAAATAAGCAATAAATGAATATTGACTGTTAGGGCATTCATAACCACCACTTCTGATGGTTTTGCTCCTACAAGCCTTGCAGAAGGATGAATTAATCTCTCATGAAATTTTTCCCACCTGCCATGTTGACCTAGTACACCATCTTTTTCCCATACATTTAATTCCTTCTCTACAAATGCTTTCGCAGTTTTGGGTTGGAGTCCGAGGGAATTACTACATAAATAAAGGACTTCATTTCCATTCTTATTTTTAGGATAATGGAATTTCTTTCGATAGGATCTCAGAGGATCACTTTGATCCAATTTTTCCACAAAGGAAAGTGAATTTTCGTAAATCATTTGAAATGATCGTGCGAAAGGCCTAGCCAGTCCAATGCGTTTTCAAAAAGAAGTTTATTTTTCTTCTGATCAGAATAATTAGATGATTCTATAAGATTCCCTGGTTCCAATTCACCCAACGGGAATGGATAATCTGTTCCTAAAGCAATCTTGCTCTCCCCAACTTTTTTGATAAGAAAATCCAATGCATCTGCATCATGCACTAAGGAATCCACCCAAAATTTCCCCAAATAATTAATCGGATCAACTTTATTATCCAGGGCGCAAAGATCAGGACGAACATCAAAACCATGCTGAACACGACCAACAGTTGCAGGAAAGCATCCACCACCATGAGCAAAAGCAACACGAAGATTCGGCAATCTTTCAAACACGCCACCAAAGATCATGGAACAAATTGCACGACTCGTTTCCGCCGGCATACCCACCAGCCAAGGAAGCCAATATTTTTCCATCTCACTCTTTCCCATAATATCCCAAGGATGAACAAAAATTGCTGCACCTAAATCTGCTGCTGCTTCAAAAACAGGAAAAAGAGAATCATCATTTAAATTTTTTCCATTTACATTAGAACCTATTTGGATCCCAGCAAGCCCAAGGGCATCCATGCATCTTTCTAATTCAGCTATTGCTAAATCTGGATCTTGAAGTGGAATAGTCCCTAACCCACCAAATCTTTTAGGATGGTCATTTAATATTCCACCAAGATGATCATTTAATAATTTTGAAATCTCTAAAGCGTCCTGTGCTTGAGCCCAGTAGCTAAACATAATGGGAACCGTAGATAAAATCTGTACATCAATATTAAAATGATCACATTCAGATATTCTGACATTTGGATCCCAACAATTGGATTCTATTTCACGGAAAAAACTCCCATCTTTAATCATGTTGGCACACCCAGTTTTATGATGCTCCAATTGAATCCAACCGCCATAGCCATATTTTTCTTTTAAATTAGGCCAATTCTCCGGAAGGATATGGGTATGAATATCTATTTTCATTTTTCTATAAATGTTAAAGTGTTTGACCTATAAATAATTGATCAAGGTTTTTCCTGAAATGACCCACAAGATTCACAAGTTCTTGCATCCATGTTTTTCCAATATGCATCAAATAATGGCGGAAGCTGAGTGACAATATTTTCAAGATCCAAGGTTACTTCGTGAAGCATTTCATGGCACTCATCACAATACCATTGGAAAGCATCCAACGCATCCTCTTCCCGCTGGTATTCCACTACAAGCCCTACTGTATTTTCAAATCGCTGGGGAGAATGTGGAACATTTTTTGGGAGGAGAAAAATTTCTCCTTCTTTTATAGGGACATCTACTCGTTTTCCGCCATCCATTATCTTTAGCAGCATATCACCTTCAAATTGGTAGAAAAATTCTTCCACCGGATCTACATGATAATCTTTCCGGGAATTTGGTCCACCAACCACCATAATCATAAAATCACCGTCTTCGTATACCACCTTATTCCCTACGGGCGGTTTTAAGAGATGTCTATTTTCTTCAATCCAATTTTTAAAATTTATCGGGGGGACTACCGACATACTCTACTCCTCATTAACAGTTGCTATACATTCTATTTCAACCCTCGCTCCCCTGGCAAGCCCAGTCCCGGCAAAAGCACTTCTTGCTGGTTTATTTTTTGGAAAAAACTTTATGTATTCCTTACTCATTTCTGCCCATTCACTTATATCAGCTAACATACATGTACATTTTACAACGTTGTCTAATGATAATCCATTTCTCTCCAGAACAGCCTTAATATTTTCCATTGTTTGTCTTGTTTCTGGTTTTATCCCTCCTGCCACCAGTTTTGTTTCTCCTGGAATATCAGTATATACTTCTCCAATTTGGCCTGATAGAAAAAATAGATTTCCAACTCTTACAGCTTCTGAAAAAGGCATATTTGTTTGTTTAAAAGTTTCAGATTGTAAATATTCTATATTTTGAGCAGATAAATAATTCCATAAAAAGATTGTAAAAAATATAGATTTAGTCAACATTGTTTCCTCCTATTAAATGGTGGCGATACACTTTAGCTCAATGGCAATGGGTGTAGGCAGGGCTGAAATTTCTACGGTGGTTCGGCAGGGTTGATTGTCCTTAAAGTATTCTGCGTAAATACGGTTGTAAGTATCGAAATCCCTCTGCATGTTCGTGAGAAAAACAGTCACATCCACAAGATTCTCCCAACGGCTGCCCGACGCTTCCAAAATAATTTTTACATTTTCAAATACCGAATAGCATTGGGTTTCTATATCATGCCCTACAGCATTCCCTTGACCATCTACCATCACTCCGGGAATCACTTTCGTCCCCGGCTTTCTTGGACCTACGCCTGACAAAAACAGAAGATTCCCCACACGTCTTGCATGAGGATATGACCCTACCGGTTCCGGTGCTTTATCTATATTTATTTTTTCATTCATTGATTTGATTCCCTGATCATTTGCAATTCATTCCAGGTATCTTTAGTGGCAACTAATCGTTTCACCACACCATTTTTTAGAATAGATGTTTTAAAAATTTCATCTACATCGTTTACACTCACTCTCGTATACCAAATATTATCCGGGTAAATTACAACTGCTGCACCCAATTCGCAGGCATCCAGACATCCGGTTTTATTGGCGCGGACTTTCCCCTTTAACCCATGCTGATTAATAAGTTTTACGAACTTCATGCGGATGTCCTTTCCACCACAGCGTGTACAATCACCTTTGGGATTTTTCTCATCACGTTCATTGATGCAAATAAAAATGTGTTTGTCATATTTTGGTACCATCATATTGTACAAATGTTTTTTGGTTCAGTAAAAAATCGGAGTGCTTCTTCTCCGCCTTCCCTGCCCATTCCAGATTGCTTCATCCCACCGAAAGGTGTCCGCAGATCCCGGACTAGCCAGCAATTTACCCAAATTATACCTGCATCAATTTGAGATGATACGCGGTTTGCTTTTTCTTTATCTTCTGTCCAGATTGTAGCTGATAAACCATACTCTGTTTCATTGGCAAGTTGAATTGCTTCATATTCCGATTGAATGGATTGTAAAGTTACTATCGGACCAAAAATTTCTTCCTGATTGGTTCGACAAGAATTATTCAACCCTTCGATAATTGTCGGCTCAACAAACCAACCAGTTTCACATCTCCCATTTATTTTTATTTGGTTACCTCCAACTAATACTTTTCCACCTTCTTGTTTTGCAATTTCCATGTAACTCAATACTTTCTCATAATGTCCTTTGGATGATAAGGCACCAAATTGAGTTCCTTCTTTAGATGGATCACCAATTTTCAATTCTGAAACTCCTTGAACAAAATCAATCTTGAATTTTTCGTAAATGGATTCCTCTACCAAAATCCGGGAACTACATAGGCAAATTTGCCCTTGATTTGAAAATGATGAGCGAACCATAGTCTCTAGCATGTTATCATAATCGCAATCAGCGAAAATGACAGCAGGATTTTTACCGCCCATTTCCAAAGACAGTTTTTTAAAGGATGATGCTGTTTTTTTAGTGATCAATTTTCCGGTAGCAGTTCCACCAGTAAATGAAATGGCTTTAATGCCTCGATGACCCACCAAAGCATCCCCGGCGGTGCTCCCTTGTCCATGAATGATATTAAGAACGCCTGCGGGGAACCCAGCATCTCGGCATATTTCACTCAATTTGAATGCAGTGTAAGGTGTGATTTCCGATGGTTTTGCCACAACAGTATTGCCCGCAATGAGCGCTGGAGCAATCTTCCAGGTAAATAAATAAAGGGGAAGGTTCCAGGGAGAAATACAGCCCACTACCCCCAATGGTGAACGAATTAATTTGTTTTGAGATTGATCACTATTCAACTCGGATTCAAATTGAAACGCAAGCCCGAATTCCGCAAAGAAACGGAAGTTGGAAACCGCACGGGGAATATCAACGGATTTGGCCAGAGAAATAGGTTTACCTGTATCTCGTGATTCATATTCAGCAAATTCATCTAACCGAGATTCAATTCCGTCGGCAATCTTGTTTAAATAGCCTGCTCTTTCTTCAACCGAAATTCCTGACCAAAACTTAAAAGCAGATTGCGCAGATTGGTAAGCATTTTCAACATCATTAGAATTGGAATCGGCAACATTGGAATATATCAACCCGGTTGCCGGTTCATAAACATCCAAATACTGATTGGAATTTGGTGGCACGAATTCGCCATTAATAAAATTGTTAATTGAAATCATTCAATAAATTCCAACTTAATATCCACCGCAGAAGCCTGTGTCGTTATGGCGCTCATGGAAACGGCATCAATTCCTGTCCAAGCATAGGATTCCAATGTGTCATAATTGATTCCGCCGCTGGCTTCGACAAAGATTGTTTCACCATTTGGATGACTACGAATAATAGTGACTGCATCTTGCACAAGTTTAGGACTCATATTATCCAAAAGGAAACCATCCACATCCATGTCCAATCCTTCTCGGAGTTGATCCAGTGTATCCACTTCCAATTCGATAGGCAGATTATTCCTATTTTGTTCACGAGATAATTCGACGGCTGCTTTTACACTTCCAGCAACTTGAAGGTGATTATCTTTAATCAAAATTCCTGATGAAAGGTCTAAGCGATGATTCCATCCCCCACCAACTGAAACAGCATATTTTTCAAATAATCGAAGTCCCGGTGTGGTTTTTCGTGTATCCATGACTTTGAAATTATTCGGCAAATTCAAATCACAATATTTTTTTGTTTCGGTACTGATACCGCAAAGCCGTTGGATCAAATTCAAAGAAACGCGCTCATAGGTAAGGATATCACCGGCAAATCCTGTAATAGTTGCCAATGTTACTCCCGAGTTCACCTGCTGTCCGTCTTCAATTTTAATTCCAATTTTGCAGGATTCTGGAAAGCAATAAGGAATGATGGATGACCCACAAAAGACAAAATCTTCGCCGGAATTGATTTGTGCAATAACAGGCGTGGATGCGGTAATAATAGCCTCGGTGGTTATGTCTCCATTGGGAATATCTTCTTCCATAAAATGAGCAATCTGTTCGCGAACCCAATCCGAATTCAAGGATGTTTTTTGCTCATATTCGATACGTTTTTTCATTAGGCACCAAAACGTCCACCATCCACTGAAACATCGTGACCATTAATATAGCTAGAGCCGTCCGAAGCTAAAAATGCCACTACAGATGCAATTTCTTCCGGTTTTCCCAACCTTTTCAAAGACGTATTATTCTTCCAGGTTTCGTTAATGTATTCCGATGTAACACCCATGGTTTTTGCCTTTGATTCTGCTAAGGATTGAAGTCGGTTTGTTGCAGTATAACCGGGGAGTACATTATTGACGGTTATACCGAATTCACCCAATTCAAGCGCCAGTGTTTTGGCCCATTGGGCTACGGCGCCACGAATTGTGTTAGACACGCCTAAACCGGGAATTACCTGCCGAACCGATGTAGAAATGATATTAATGATTCGCCCTTCGCCCAGTTCTTTCATGCTTGGAACTACTGCTTTTGCCATGATTTGATTACAGATCAAAAGTCGTTCAAAAGCTTCCCTAAATTCATCTTCTTTGGCATCAATAAGCGCGCCGCCATGGGGACCACCAGAATTATTCACCAATATATTCGCTTGATCTACAATGACTTTCATATGGTTTGTAATTTTCTCTTTTAATTGATCTGGTTCATTAAAATCAGCACATAAGGAAAAATGGACCTGTCCATGATCTGTTGAAAGTTCTGATAATGTTTGGTCTAACTTTTTCTGGTTCCGCGCAACCAATGTTAGAGATGCACCTCGTTGCGCCATGAGTAATGCGCTGGCTTTCCCTATACCGTCTGTAGAACCGCAAAGGATGGCGTGTTTGTTGTTAAGGGATAAATTCATTTTTTAAAATGGTAACCAAGATTCTTTTTAATATTTTCTGGCAATTCAGGTAATGCGGATCTTGGAATAAAGAATGTGGATAGGTCTGCCAATTCCGAAAATATCTTATGGCGATCAGCAGTTTTTTGTAAATAGGCATGCCCTGACGATCCACCGGTACCAATCTTTGCGCCGATCATTCTTCTGACCATGAGTGCATGGCGTTGACGCCAAGTAGTAAAAAGTTCATCAACATCCATAAGCCTAGATAATAAATTAAAAGGTGAATGGAGGATAGGTTCATCCCGATATAAAAAGATCAATAATGCTGCTTTGGTGGCTTTATGAGATAATCGTTTTTTCTTTTTTTCAATCAAGATATTGTGTTTTTCCGGGTCTATCATGGATTCAAAAGAAGCAACCGCACGTTCATGATCTTTTAAATGATACTCAATTTCTTCTTTTGTATGAGTTGGATTATTTTTTATGGTTTCTTCTTCATTTTGGAGCATGTTTCGAATTGCATCACTGTATTGTTCCCAAAAGTTGAATCCCTCGAAAGATAAAAATGGAGTTCGTTCCAGCCAATTTTCTAAAAGGTCAAATAAAGATTTTTCATTTTCGGCTTTAATTACATCTTGTCTTCCAGAATCTAATAATGGATTTTTATAATCCTGATTTCCATAATTAATTCTTTCATTGATCTGAAGACCCAATTTATTCTCCAGAACCCTAAACTGTGCGCTCTGGAATCCGGATGACGGAAATAAATCGTCACGAAACTCTAAGAAATCCATGGCTGTCATTGTTTCCAATACTCTGATCTGATCAATCAATACTTTTTGAATTTCAATAATCCTTTCTAATCTGGAGACAGCCAAGCTTACATCCGATTCATCCACGGAATCCTGACCAAATACATCCAGAACCGAATCCAATTCATGGAGAACCTGTTTGAACCAAAGTTCGTACACTTGATGGATAATAATAAAAAGCATCTCATCGTGTGCCGGTGTGCCCCGTTCAGCACTTTTCAAATCTTGACTATTCAGAATTTTGTCTAATTTTAAATAATCTGCATAGTTAAGTAATTTTTTATCTGACATAGTTCAATCCCATTCAAATCCGGAAACACTGTCTATCTTTGTGTTAATTTCAATTGTATTATAATCCTGCATTTCCGAAATAAAATAATATAAGAACTTCGTTGATTCACTATCATCTAACCAAACAGAATCCGGTAGGCCAAATGTATCAATCACATCCTTTTCAGCTGGATTATCGCGCAGGAATTCCCAAATTTCATACTCGGACATGTATCCCCGAGAAAAAAGTGTTTCTTGAACCATTTCCGGGTTAGACTTTTTAGTTGGAGGCATGGCTATGGGCTTAGGTGGTGGTGGCGAACCACAAGAAATAAGAATTAAACTAACTAATAATAAGGGTTTGTACATCGGTGGAAAATACCGAGAATGAATTCGGCCAAACAATAAGCAAATGTAGAGTATTTTAAATTAGTGTTATAAGGATAATACCTCCATCATGTCTAAAGGAATAATTTTGTTACACTTTATTATAATGAAATATGTGGAAAATCAACATGTGAAACGATTTTTTTTATCTTATTCGTATCTTTTCTTCAAATGATAAATGGATTACCTTTGCGATTCGATTTTTAAAGGAAAATAATGAATGTCAATAAACCTAAATAAAGAACGCTTCTATTATAACCCCGATTTTTTAGGAAGTGATCAAGGTCGATCAGTTCGAATTTTATCCGAGTATTACGGACCACTTCAACGGTTTCAACAAAATAAAATTGTAGATACCATTGTATTTTTTGGTTCTGCTCGTACCCTTTCCAAAGAGGATGCCCAAAACGCTTTAGATAATGCACCCAAGAATGTGGACAAGCAAACAATCAAACGATTGAAATCTGATTTGAAAATGAGCATCTATTACGAAGATGCCCGAATACTAGCTAGCAAATTCACTACATGGAGTAAAGGGTTAAAAGGGACTAAACGTCGGTACATTATTTGTTCTGGAGGCGGACCCGGTATTATGGAAGCATCCAATCGTGGCGCTGCAGAAGCGGGAGGAATCAATGTTGGGCTCACTATTTCTCTACCACACGAAGCATCCGGAAATGAATGGATAACCAACGATCTTGATATGAAATTTCATTACTTTTTTATGCGTAAATTTTGGTTCCTATACTTGGCAAAAGCCCTTGTTGTTTGGCCAGGTGGATTTGGTACATTAGATGAACTGATGGAATGCTTAACATTAATTCAAACTCAAAAGATCAAAAAACGATTACCCATTGTGTTATATGGAAAAGAATTTTGGGAAAATGTGGTTAATTGGGATTATCTAGTAGATGTGGGTACTATTTCGAAGGAAGATTTAAACCTGTTCCATATTTCTGATGATATCAATGACACATATCAGTACGTCACAAATTTTATTGAAAAGTATCAACTGAAAGGGCCAAATTTTTGATGAAAAATTTTCTTAATTTTATATTCATCCTATCCTTCGCAGTTTCGCAGACAGAACCTGTAAAAGACATCCATTCAAATAAACCACGTGTATGGGCATTGACCCATGCTATGATTCATACCGAGCCCGGTGATTTCATCAAAGATGGCACCATAGTTATCCGGAATGGAAAAATCGAAAAAGTTGGTCGCTATATTCAAGTTCCCAGTGATGCGTACGAGATTGACCTAGAAGGTGCCAATGTGTATGCAGGTTTCATTGATGGCTGGTTGGAAGTAAAAAAAGATGAAAAAGTCAAAAGTCCTGATGACCATTGGAATGATAGAATGCAACCAGAATACAGAGCAAAAAATGACCTGAAGATTAAGGCGAAGGACCTTAAAGCTCTTTATTCCATTGGAATCACGGCTGCACACGTTGTTCCCGAAAAAGGTATTTTCAAGGGAAAATCTGACCTTGTTATTTTAAATAATAAAAATGTGTCCGTCGCCAAAGACGTTGCCCAAATCATGACCTTTAAAACCGGTGGATGGGGTGAGCCCTATCCCCATTCGTTGTTAGGTATTATTGCTTTTATACGACAATCTCTTCTAGATGCAAAATGGTACGGAAGATCCACAGAAATTATTGAGAAATTTCCTGAAGAGAATGAACCCATACCTCTAAATCCATCCCTTGCAGCCCTTGAAGAATTCAGAGCAAATCATCGACCCATGCTTTTTAAAACTCGTGAAGAACACGGTGTACTTCGTGCTTTAAAAATTGCAAATGAATTCAATCTAAATCCTTGGATTTATGGCAGTGGATTCGAATACCGACGCTTGGATAAAATAACCACGGGGAACCCTTTTATCATTTTACCATTGGAGTTCCCTTCAAAACCAAAAGTGACGGACCCTTACATTGCACTTCAATATTCAACAGAACAATTAAAGCATTGGGATATGGCTCCGGATAATTTTAAAAAAATCTATGATGCCGGAATGCAATTTTGTTTCACTTCTAGCCCATTGAAAAAGAAAACAGTTTTTCGAACCAATTTGCAAAAGATTATTGATCGAGGTTTACCGCGTGACGTAGTATTGGCAGCACTCACAACCTTCCCTGCTGAAGCCATGGGTGTAGGCAAAACTTTAGGGAAAATACAGCCAGGATATATGGCAAATCTTGTGGTAACTGATGGTGATTATTTTGACCCAAAATCACGGATTATTTCTCTTTGGCTAGCCGGAAAAGAACATTACATGGCGCCGCGCCACAAAGTTAATCTAGCAGGGAAATGGACCCTAACAATTCATAATAAGGAATATGACTTAGAATTTTCCACTCCAAAACCTAAGAAAGGTGCAAATGGCGCAAAAGGGGAACCCTCTTTCGGTGGGAAACTGGGTGGCACCATCACGATTGGAGATAAAAAGATCAAACTCCGGGGCATAGATATTTATGAAACATCCATCAGTTTTACGGTTGATGGGAAGCCTCTGGGTTTCAAAGGTACGCTGGCCTTTAATGGGGAGATTGCCGAAGACGATTTTTCCGGTTTATCTCACGATGGATCTGGTGAGAATTATCCAATTAGTGCGAAACGAATTAAAAAGAAAGAGCAAAAACCTCGGACACCAGATGTTGCTAGCGATGCACCGCTCTTTTTTCCTGAAGGTGCATACGGTTTATCTGGTGAACTGATCGCACCGAATGCTATTTTGATCGATAATGCAACTATTTGGACTTGTGGTCCAAAAGGGAAATTGGAAGATTGGGATATTCTTTTCGTAGATGGGAAAATAAAGGAAATTGCACCTGATATTACAGTAACCCAAGGGAGCGCATTGGTCATAGATGCCACTGGAAAACATGTAACACCCGGACTAATCGATTGCCACAGCCATTCTGCTGCTTCGTCTATTAATGAGGGTGCTCAAGCCGTAACAGCAGAAGTTAGAATTCAGGATGTTCTTTTTGCCGATGATATTAATGTATATCGACAATTGGGTGGAGGGCTCACCACAGCCAATGTGCTTCACGGATCAGCAAACCCTATTGGTGGACAAAATGCTGTGATCAAACTCCGTTGGGGGGCTGGACCAGAAGATTTATTATTTAAAAAAGCGCCGCAAGGAATCAAATTTGCTTTGGGTGAAAATGTAAAACAAGCAAATTGGCCAGGAAAACGCTATCCCCAAACTCGAATGGGTGTTGAACAAGTCATTCGCGATGCTTTTCGAGCGGCACAGGACTATCGTCATCGTCATAAGACTTATGATCGAAACTCTAAATCTCAAAGGAAAAATGTTCCACCAAGAATAGATCTGGAATTAGAGGCTCTGGCAGAAATATTAGAAGGGACACGACTCCTTCACTGTCATTCATATCGTCAGGATGAAATTTTGATGCTGACTCGGATTGCGGAAGATTTTGGGTTTACCATTGCCACTTTCCAACATGTGCTTGAAGGATATAAAGTTGCAGAACGAATCGCAGAACACGGTGCTGGTGCATCCACTTTTTCCGATTGGTGGCAGTATAAGTATGAAGTGATTGATGCTATCCCCTATAACGGAACTTTAATGGCGAAAAATGATGTTCTCGTTTCTTTTAATTCTGACGATGATGAATTAGCGAGACGAATGAATACGGAAGCGGTTAAAGCAGTCAAGTATGGAGGACTTGAAGAAGAAGATGCATTGAAATTCGTTACCCTTAATCCGGCAAAACAGTTGAGGATCGACAAATGGGTCGGTTCTTTAGAAGAAGGTAAAGATGCTGATTTTGTGATTTGGGATGGAGCACCTTTAGATATTTATTCACATGTACAAGAAACCTGGATCGATGGCACCCGCTATTTCTCCGTTGATGAAAATGATAAATTGGAAGAACGTGATAAAAATATTCGACAAGATTTAATCCAGAAAATTTTATCTACCACATCCAGTTCCGGGGGGAAAGAAATGAAGCCAAACGGTGCATCTCCTCACCATGGACATAATTGTGAAATAGGTGACAAACATCTATTTGGATGGGAGGTGAATTAATGAGATATATACTATCAATTCTTTTCATTTCTTTCCTTTTTGCAAATGACCAAATTCCAGGTACAGACCAAAAGCGACCAATACTATTAAAAGGTGGAACACTTCATACTGTATCTGGCGAAATTCTTGAAGGGCATGATCTCCTGTTTGCTAATGGAAAAATTGTTACTATTGATGAAATGATACAACCATCCCCTGAAACGGATGTGTATGATATTTATGGTAAACATGTGGTTCCTGGATACATTGCCGGATATACACGTATCGGTTTAACGGAAATTGGTCTTGTAAAACAAACCAATGATCATTCAGAAATTGGAGAGAATAATCCAAATGTTCGGGCAAATGTAAGTTATAATCCTGATTCGGATTTGATTCCCGTAACACGTTCAAACGGGGTACTCATTGTTAATTCTGCCCCTTCATCTGGACGAATTTCAGGTCAATCATCAGTCATGATGCTGGATGGCTGGACCTGGGAAGATGCCACATTAAAACACCCAACAGCACTGAATCTAAATTGGCCAAATATGCATGTTAATCTTAGAAAAGATGCTAAAAAGAAAGAAAAAGACCAACGTGATGCATATAATAAAGCCATTCGTGAAATTGATCGACTTGTACGAGATGTACGAGCTTATCATCAACGAAGAACTGTAAGAGAGCGAAAAGCAGAACAAAAACAGCAATCCGACCTTCGGCTTGAATCTATGGTGCCTTTTATTATTCATAAAGAACCGATTCATGTTCATGCAAATGATATACGACAAATTGAAGCAGCGGTAAAATGGGCAAATAAACATGGTTTCAATATTGTCATTGTTGGCGGATGGGACGCTTGGAGAAATCCTGAATTACTAGTGAAACATAATATTCCAGTTATTCTTTTGAGTGTACAAACAACACCCCGGCGGAGGTATGAGCCAATCCATACGCCGTATAAAGTTCCAGCAATGCTACATGAAGCAGGTGTTCGATTTTGTATCTCGACCGATCCAGGTTACCCCTTTGATGGACATGTGAGGACACTTCCCAATGAAGCCATGCGCGCAGCCGCCTGGGGACTCCCTAAAAGTGAGGCCATGCGTGCTATAACCTTATCGGCTGCTGAAATTTTAGGTGTTGACGAACACGTTGG
>ERZ651768.1594-NODE-1594-length-16452-cov-3.807328_pt1 | contig 16452 bp, 14 predicted proteins | sample MGYA00514754_ERZ651768 | MGnify/ENA metagenome assembly ERZ651768
ACTGGCCAGGAACATGGTCCAGAATGAAAGCATATTAAGTTTAGGGAAGGCCATGTCCGGAGCGCCTATTTGAAGTGGAATGATAAAATTCCCAAATGCCCCGATCAATAAAGGTGTAATAGCCCAAAAGATCATGATTGTGCCATGCATGGTAAACATCTGATTATAAATGTCTGGATTGATGATTCCGTCATCACCTGGCCAGATCCATTGTCCGATCAGTGGAACCGGTTGTTCCGGGTATCCGAGCTGCCAACGGATTAGCATGGCCAAAGCACCACCAAAAAACAGAAAAAAGAGTCCTAACCACATGAATTGTTTGGCGATCATCTTATGGTCTGTCGAGAATATATACGTATTACAAAAAGTGTTTTTATTGTTTATCATTTTAGCTCCTTCCAGGTCCAGCCCCAGTCTTCCGGAATGCCATTATCTTCTTCATCTCCCCAATCATCCTCATCTTCTTCAACTGGTGCATTGTCAGCTAACCAATCATTGAAATCCTCCATTGATTCAATGGTTAGATATCCCTTCATTCGGTAGTGCCCATTTCCGCATAGTTCTGCACAGGCAATCTCGAATTCCCCCGTTTCTGTTGCTTGGAACCACAGGGCCGTAATCATTCCGGGGGTGGCATCCTGCTTGATTCGGAAGTTCGGCAGAAAAAAAGAATGGATCACATCGTAGGAGCCCAACTGTATGACCACAGGTGTATTGACCGGAATATGCATATGGTTTTGTACAGGAACAATGTCATCCTTCGTACCAAAGTCACCATCAGGGCCTGCATACCTGAAATTCCAAGCAAATTGCTGTGGCAAGACCTCGATCCGTAAGACTTTATCACCTTTTGGGAAATTCCAGAATGCTTCTTTCAGGTCTTTAAATGCTAAGGTCTCGATCACCATGTCCACTGATAGGAATACAAAAATCCCCAGTGCCCCGGTTATCAGAACGTGTTTTTTCGTATCACCATGATCGTAATCTGCTTTATGTCCGCGGGAAGCTCGATACCGGAGGATGAGATACAGTAGAACAACAGCAACAATCCCAAAATAGATACCTATTACGAAATCCGTATAGTGGATGACATCATCTATTCTATAACCATCAAGAGAGATATCTCTCGGTGGGGCTTTGAACCAGAACCCTGAGAACAAGCTGGCTTTCCATCCCATTACCGGTTTTTTCTTAAAATGCATCATTCATTATTTCCTTAATCTTTTCAGTATTATGAATCACTTCACTCTTTATTCTGAATGTTATTCAACTTTTTTCCAGTCAACGAACCATTTTGATTATTTTTCTCCTACCTAACAGAAGAATCACGGTAATAAAAATGGAATTGCTCTTCCAAACCCATATACTCATGCTTTATTCTTAACTGTGAGAGTCTCCCCCTTCAAACATTTTATCATGCGGTTCAGAATTCGTTTCCAGATCCATTTCTTATTCGGATTTCTGCGCAACATCAAAATGACCTCATCATGTAATCTGACTTCCATAGATTCACTCATGGTTCCTGATATCAGGTTTTCATTTCTTTTCATATATAGTTTCCCTTTGTACTTGTTGAATGATTCTCCAGTGTTTTTTCGAATCGAAAGCAGATATGGTCGATCTTTCCCAAAATATGTTGTAATGGAGATGTGCACAGATCACAGACCATTATTGGTACTTTGTTTCTGATAGATCTTCGTATTCCACCGGATGCTATAGTTAATAACATTTCACTATCCTCGATTCTTGATATGTATGAGTAGCTTTACAAATGGTGGTGATTATTTGAATAACGATCATGTTCAATTTCATTAGAACGCTTCTCCTATGGATTCACGGATATGGCTGCCTTTGGATCTTACCCGATCCCACAGTTGAAAAAAGATGACTGCCAATACACTGACCTGCAGGACAGAAACCCAGAAACCTGTTCTGAGCAATGCCTGATATGTTTCATACCCGGCTGCTATTTCAACTCCAAATCGTCCAAGGGTCGCTAAGGTCAATATCCAATACAGTAACCACATGAATTGGGGGTTATAAAACCGATAGCCTTTCTTAGAACGAGGAAAGAGCCAGGATGCTACACCGATTATCATATTCATTACCCCGCCAATGAGAATGATATGGGTGTGTGCCATGGTCAATGTGCCCGGTGCTCCCCAGTCATACACATAATGGCCGTACTGCCAGACACCACTTATCATCCCCAATGCAAAGCACAGGAACGAGGTTTTAATGAAAAAGCGAGAAGTAGTTGTCATGGGATTCAAATATCTCCAAACTTGTACTGCACAGATAAATAGATCGTTGGTTCATCAGGCCTTCGATAGGAATTGATGCTACTGTGGACATTCAATCGTTTATCAAATTCACTGATATTCCTTTTATAATGCTCATCATCCAATGCGTCGGTTACTTTAAGTGTCACGGTCATTTTCTCATTAAAAAATGAAGTTTGGTATGCCATGTCCAGGATGAACTTTCCACTGGGCCAAATCTTACCTGTGGATAGTAAATGTGGTGAATGATATGATCCGTTCAATTCAATTTTTCCATATTGGGGATGTTTAACCGTATTGACCATTCTCCATACAGAGCCCTTATAATATTCATTCCCTCCACCTGGTTTATAGATGTCATAACGGAAAGGATTCCCATTTAAAGAGATATCCCAAGATGAGATGGGTGAGTATCGCACATTGAACTCACTTCCAACGAGTTTTCCATCTCCGTAATTCTCAAATGAATAGATACTCAATGAATCTGAAACCAACCCTTCTTCCCACATGATCAGATCGGTAATGGAATGGTGGTACAAGGATATGTCGAATTTTATCCTGCCTGTGTGCGTATAATACCCGAACTCCAGATCATTAATGAATTCCGGCATTAATTCAGGATTACCCAACGTATCTATGGAACTGTAGAAAAAATGTTTTGGAAATGGATCTAAAGCAGAGAATTCTGGTCGGTTCACTCTACGGCTGAAACCTAATTGAACATTCGTAAAGGAATTTATCTTATAAGCAGCGTTAGCAGTGGGATAAACCCGATTATAATTATTCATTATCGTCCTCGTTCGGAACGCTAACGGGCCTATACCTTCAAACCCTTCTACCAAAATTGATTCATTCACTGAGTTCACCCATTCAAACCGAAGACCTGGTTTGATACTAAGATCCTCGGAAAATATATAGGTCAAGGTTGAATAGACTGCCTGGATATTTTCTTCGTATCCAAACCGATATTTGTCCGTGATGATTCCATAATCCTTTGAAATGGTCATGAAACGACCTTTATAGCCTGATTCGAGAACCAAATTTTCTATTAGCGTATTGAAATAATCTATTTTGATGACACTATACGATTTATTCAGGTCTGATTCGATGGAACGGTCCACTACCTTATTCAGCAAGTAATCCTGGTTGGATCTTTCATCATAGATATCATGGGTCAGTTCTGCATTTAAAAAGGCGTTGGTGGTGTTCTGAAAAGTATATCCGATCGCATACGACTGATTTGATCCTTGTACGGATCTTTTGGTGTTAATGGTTTTATCTGGTTGAAACCCGTTCAAATTGAAAAAGGTGGAATCGTCCAGTATCTTATTGGATCGAGTGAATTTCAAGTCAAATGTGAGCTGATTATTTTTTGAAAAATAGTATCTTGACCCAAAGTTCAAAAAATGGACGGATCTATCAACTTGGATTTGGCTTACTTCATTCGATTTATAAATAAGTTCTTGTTCAGGATCGGTCAAGGTTATGTTACGATATCCATTGCCTGATCTTTCGGTTATATCCAGGTTCCCTTTGGTATACAGATTCAATTTTTCCCATCTGTAATTCATTATTGCATTGGTGATTAGTTTTCCTGTATGACCTGCATTTACTGATATTTCACTATTGTATCCTGTTTGTTTTTCTTCTTTTAATATGATATTGACGATGCCAGACATCCCATCAGGGTCATACTTTGCGGATGGACTTGTGATAACTTCTATCCTGTCTATCATTCCTGCAGGGACAGGTATAGCGACAGCATTCGTTTTTCGTTCACCACCCAATATGCCGGCACGTTTTTCATCAATCAAAATGGTTACATTTGATGTGCCGCGTAGCGAGACCGTACCATCCACACCTATATTTAATGATGGAATTTTTTTCAGAACATCACAACATGTTCCCCCTACAACTGTCTTAAACTGCTCAATGTTATATACTTTTTTATCTACTTGAACTTCATAGGATGGTCTTTCTCCAGATACTTCGACCATACTTCCTTGCAAAACCTTTGGGTTTAACTTTACAATGCCCAGATTCCTTGATTCAGATTCATTCATAATGAAATCAGGACTAAGAAAGGATGTATATCCAATAAATTCGATCTCCACTCTGTAATCGGCATTTGGAATACCTCCAATAGTATAATAGCCTTCACTATTTGTGATTCCACCAGATTCTATTTTGCCGTCAATTGTTCGAACTATTGAAACAGATGCGTATTGTATTGGAACGTTATTGTTAGCATCATGTACAAATCCATGTACCTGACTTGATTGTGGTAATCCCATACTTGTTATCATTATTACGATAATTAAATTTTTTAAATCAACAATGATTCCTGTTTCATTCTTCCTTTGGAACCTTACAGCAAAGATCCAATGTTCGATAAGCTTCTGGATCAGGGTTTTTGTCATTTGCTTGATATCCCTTTTTCGTTATTGCTACTTCCAATTCCGTAAGATTGATTTTAGTTGAATCAAAGTAGACCATTACAATTTTATCCGTTCTGTCAATCATTATCTCCTTGGTTCCATCTAATTCCTTAAGTGCTGTTTCTATATTTTGTTCACACATTTGGCATTTAATTGTTGGTATATCTATCACTGTTTTCACATTGGAAGCACAACCCGTTAATAAAATCAGTAATAATATCGTATCTGGTCTTAACATTCTTGAGTGTCTTTCACCAGATTGAAATACATTTTTTCAGTTTCTAAAAATTTTTTTAAAAATGCCCCCACCCTGTAGTAAAACTCCTCTGTTACGTTATTCACCATATTGTTGGCAAACATGTCAACCCAATCCAAAAAATGGTCATTTTGGAAATCATAGAATGCTTTTTCACAAACTTCTTTTTCATCGTATAGAACATTTTGACCTGCTACCAATTCCTTTAATAGCAAGAATGAGAGAAATTCCGATTGGGTAGAAATATGGTCTGCTCTTTCGATGGATCCTACTTCCATACCAAATGCTTTGTAAAAACCATTCAGGTCAGCCAGCTTCTGTGTGCGGAAGAATACATCTGAATTTTTCAGATGTTCCAGTGCATAGGGCGCAATTTGTTTTGAAAGGGTATGGCCAAATACATCCACAAATTCATCCCTGATTTTTTCTAAGCTGGATCTATCCAGTTTGGACATCAGTTTTTGGAAAGTCCTTGATAAAGTGGGCCCCTTCCTTTTATCCGATTCCTCCAATTGAAAGCAGGCATCTAAAATAGATCCCTGTAATCTGGATCTCATGAGCATAGAGAATTTTTCACTCTCGGGATCGGCAAATAGAGCAGACACTGCACCGTAAATGATGGATCTCGCTGCTAACATTTCTTTTGGTGATCGATCAATTATCATATCAGATCGAATTAAAGTGGGAATTGGCCCGTTCATACATGGGTTCTTCCACTGTTGTCCTGAGGCATTCTTTCCCTTTTTCATTATATCCGATCACCGTGTCGTTATAAATATCCAAGCCTGTTTGGGAACCGTCTGACAGCGTTACCTTCTTCTCATAGATCTTTGGCCCTTTTTTAATCTGATATTTGTAAATCACTTCCCTCTGGGCTCTGAACAATTGCAGGATGGCCATCAATTCACGGGAAGGTGCTGTATAGCGGTCAATGGCTTGTTCCACTCCAGGACCGAACATTTGAATCAAATAAGCTCTGGGCGCCCATCGTGGCGGGATATAAAAGATATTCGGCTCTGTCCCGAACTGTGGGTAGAGCGGCAAGGCTACTTTTTCCTTTTGGATCATCCAGTATAAGGGGTTTTCTTCATCTTTTGTCCAGAGTCCGTCCTGGTTCATTTTTACCAGACCCTGCAATCGGATTTTTCCTACACAAGATGACATGCAGCGTGTTTCTACTGGAACACCATCCGGGGTAATGTGATTATCTTTGCCTTCCAAACGGGGGTAACAGGCAATGCATTTTTCTGAGATCTTTGTTTGGCCGTTGTACATGGCTTTTTTATAGGGACAGGCTTCCACGCATTTTCGATAACCACGGCACCGTTCCTGATCTATAAGCACCACACCATCATCATCCCGTTTGTAGATGGCTTTCCGTGGGCATGCTGCCAAACAGGCAGGATAAGTGCAGTGATTGCAAATCCTTTGTAGATAGAAAAAGAAACTCTTGTGCTCCGGTAGCTTGATGGAATCGGTAATATATCCCATTTTATCTTTTTTGGTCGTTTTGGGAGGCGAAACATCTTCACCAATATTGGGTTTGGTCCATTCATGGTCTTCCGGTAAATAGCCTAAAACATGGGATTGTCCATTTTGTGTTTTTTCTTTTTCGGCCGCTTCAAAAATGGTCATGCCATTATATTCACCTTCGATATCCCAGGTCATGGATCTTTCCTGGCGATCATGAACGTTTTGCATAAGCTCCAGCAGTTTCACATCCCAGAATTGGGGATAGCCACCGTAGGGCTTGGTCTCCACATTATTCCACCACATGAGTTCCTGCCCCTTGGAAAATGTCCATGTGCTTTTGCAGGCCATGGTGCAGGTCTGGCAGGCAATACACCGGTTAATATTGAAAACGGCGGCAAATTGTCTTTCAGGATATTTTCCTTCATAGGGATAATCCATTTCACGATTGATCTGCCAATTATAAACTTTACTCATTTAACGCTCCCGCTCATTTATCACATGAATATTTTTATAAACCTGACGAACAATTTTTCCAATCGATTCCGGACCCAATTGGACAAATGCCATATGTAGTCCCCCGTAAAAAGGGTTTGCAAACATGGTCAGCAATTCATCTTCCGTCGCTCCCATATTCCGAAATTCTTCCGACATCACCTGTGCCTGATGAATAATATTGCCGCCGGGGATTTCCATTGCTTTCATTTCAAATGGGTCTTCTTTTTCAAAATCTTTTACCATTCGTCTTCTCCAATAGTTGTCAGACTTCCTGCTAAATAGTCCTGCATGAATTCATTTTCATTGGCCGGCGTAAATCCCGTTTTGACAATGTCCAGTTTCCCTTTCCCTTTTATGCCGCCCTTTTCAGCGAATGTAATCTTGACCAAAGTCTCTTTAGGAGCCGTGTTGATGGCGTGGTTGTCCGCTTCATAACCAAATAAAAATCCCATCTTCGCTTTTTCCTTATGAAAAAGACTGTCTAACTGCTGCATGGGCATCTGCCAGCCATAAGTAACTGATTGATGAGATCCGTATCGATAACTGGCCTGGTATCCTGTATCCTTGGATTGTGCCCTGCCATCCTGCCGTGATTCATGGGCTAAAACAGATTTTTCTGTAGACATCCAGGCACCATGTTTTATCATGATAACGTGGTATGGATAGGAGGGATTGTAGTGGCAACGTACTTTCAATCGCGCCACTTTATAAAAAGGATCCTGTACATCAAAATTCCGGTAAGGACGGTTTTGAGGATCCGCATCTATATAAACATAATCACCATCTTCAATGCTCAGATCCTTTGCCGCATCGGGATTCATATACATGGCATGTTCACCAACGCCGGGCTGGCGCTTGTCCTGACGGTAAGGGTCACCAAATGGATTGCTCCAGATAAAGTGCCAGTCCGTTACCGCCCAACTTGAATGGGTCGTATGGCGGGATTTTGGTGTCAGGCAATAAAAAGAAAACCCGTCTTCCCACAGAAAGTTTTTGGTCTTTTTCACTTTCTGCCAGGGCAATTTCACATTGCGCACCTGTCGTTCTTCGGCCGATGTAGCATCCAAAGAAATTCCGTAATCGTCCGGACGAATCAGCGGATTGTTCGATACGATCACATTGGGCAAATAGGGTGTCGCTTCCGGGCCTTCACGGTGGACAATGAAATTTTCCCCATATTCAATGATCTCCGGTTCATCATTGTAAGCCTGCAATCTTCCCGTGGGAGTGTAAAATGGTGTGCTTTCCTTGATCTGCTCATAAAAAGGAATCCGTGGATATGTTCTGAACAACATGAGTGCCGAACCTGGCTCACCATATTTTCCATCCATGATATCCTTTGTAGTATATCCATGTGTTGTATTGCTTCCATCCAATAACCGGTCGATATAGACCTCTGTTCTTCCTTCTAACACAAATTTCCAGTATTCTTCAAATCGTTTGTCCTGCAGGATTTCCCCCAACTGTTTAGCCACACTGGCCCAGATTACCACATCATCCTTGGAATCAAAGACGGGTTTCAAACCGCCATTCCAGATCTGCAAGAATGGATTGGAACAGGATGCAGTCAATTCATAAGTCTGTTGTTCGGCCCAGCTGTTGGCAGGTAGCACGATGTCCGCATATTCGCAGGTAGCGGTCATTTCAATATCCTGGCTGATGATCATCTCTATACCAGGATTGGTATTCTTCACCATTTCGTAATGGTATTTGGCGTTGTTAAGCAGGTTTACATTGTTATGCCAGATCACTTTGGTGGGTGTGGGCATGTGAGTTACACCGGTGAATGATTTTTTCCCATATTGAGGTGTATCCACCAATAGGGGAAGGTCTCCTACATTCCAGTAGGATGGTTCTTCTCCACGAGTGTATCCTTTGATCTTTAATTCCTTGGCTCTGGCTGTGGGATTCAGATTTGGTGCAAATGGATCTTCTGCAACCCAGCCTTTAAATCCGGGGCCAACTTCAGCCGATCCTTGGAAAAGACCCGCTTTGTAATTTCCTGCCCAAGTATGACATCCGGCACCACGTTTGCCAATATTGCCAGTGAGAATCACTGGGAGATAGCAGGCACGGTTGTTTTCAACAGCGTGGAACCAGTGGTTCAATCCCTCGCCGATATGAATCGATGCTGGCTTAATGGTGGCAAGATCTTTGGCCAATTGCTGAATTAGATCTTTATTGGAATGGGTTATTTCTGCAACCGTATCCAGGTCATAATCTTTTAGGTGAACATGTTTGTATGCCCAGAAAAGAGTGCATATTTCGATTTCTTTTCCATCATCGTCTTTTACTATTCCATCCCAATCCAGTGCAGGATCAATTTTTTTCTGTTTCAAAATATCGCCGATATCTTCCCGTGTAAGTGGCTGAACAGATTTAGATGTTTGATCGAAAACGGTAAAATCACCAATTTTTTCGTATTGTTCTTTCTTCATCCCATGGATAGTGAAACTGGGTCCTTTTTCAGATAACCGATTTTTATAGTCCTGGATGAGATCTTCCGGTTTTAGTCGTTTTAGTGTATCCTTTCGAATCAGAAGTGGAAAATCAGAGAATTCCTTCAGGAATTTTTTATCGTGCCAATCATTGTCCATGATGATCTTGGCAATTCCCAAAAGAAGGGCAGTATCTGTATTAGGACGAATGGTGATCCAGTAGTCAGCCTTGGAAGAAGAAGGACCGTACTCTGGTGAAATATTCACCAATTTACCTCCCCGTTCCATGATCTCTGCTGCAAAATGGTTATCCGCCCGTTTGTTTTCCACCAGATTCTTTCCGATAGAAACAAGCAGTTTGCTGGACCGCATTTCATTCATATCCACATCGGATGCTTGCAGACCATGGACAAAAGGGAATCCGGGTGCCTGGTCACCATGCCAGGTATAATTAGACCAGTTTCTGCCTGCTTTTGCGTCCTTTCGGCTTACACCACGGACATGATGGTCAACCAAAGCCAGAGTATTGCTAAACCTATAAGCACCATATTTCCCAATAACACCTAAAAGCCCCATGCCGCCCCGAAGTTTGATCGTCCGGGTGCCAGCACCTTCCCAATGTGTAAGCATTTCTTCAGGATACCCCTGCTCCAACAGGCGCTTTCCCCCAATATCACCGCTGTAGGTTTTAGATATATTAATAAGCCCTTCAGCAATATATTTTTCGATCTTATCCCAGGAAATTTTGACCAGGGTATCTGTACCGCGAGTATTGAATTTGTATTGCTCCCGTTTGGCCGGCGTAAGATAGGGGAATCCGTCATCTGCCCACTGCTTCCAGCCTTTTCTAACCAATGGATATTTCAATCGGTAGCTACCGTAAATACGCCTGTGGAATGTGAAACCATTCGAACACCCCCGTGGATTCCATGCGTGGGTACATTGGTTGCCGTAAAGATCTTTAATTTTGTGGGAATCGTAATTTTGTTCAGTACGGATCATGACACCATTGCGGTTGAAACCCCGCATACGACATTCATGGGTACAGTTGGGGGAACAGATAAAGGTAAAACTGTTGTCAAACTTGTATTGGTCACGGTAGATTTTTTCCCAGTTTCGGTTAGGATAATGGGATAGGGGATTATCAATACCAGGAGATCCTTTCAGAAAGAACATGCTACCTGGCATGGACCATAATATCCCTGCGGTGCCTATACTGGCTGTTCCGATCTTTAAGAATTCCCGTCTATTTATCCCATGTTCTTTTTCGCTTACAGGACTGGGTTTTTTGTAATCCAAGTGGTCCTTTTCCACAACAGGTCTCCTAATTCTTGAGTTCTAATTCATACCAGGTTGAAACCATTTTTTGACCGTTTCGATCCCTTTCACTGCCATTCCAAATGGCAAACGCTATAGGAATTAACCCAACTTTTTCAAAATCCACTTTTTGTTTTGATGCAGGTTTCAATTTCCGAACAAAGACAATTCGCCATTTATTGCCATCCCAAGTTCCTTTTCCCATCACTGTCTGTGCATTTTCGGGGAATGAGGTCACCGTTTGGGGTCCTGTGGCCACCACATTTTCCACTGGCGATATTTTTTTAGATTCAGAATTAATATTTCCTGCGTCCCTTCCGGAGAGGTATGTGATATCATTCATTAGCAGGGGATAAGTATCCACATCTGAATCGCTGACCCGATTGACATAGGCCAACGTAATATCGGAATCAGTTTTTTTATCTACCCTCATTTGCCACTCTGCTTTCCAATACCAAATATCTGTGGGGTGATCTTTCGAACCCATTCCATGAAATCCTTTGGTACTATCTATTGAAAATTGAATGCCAGCCCCATCTTGAAAATCCTGGACTCGATATGTTCCCTGATCCCGCGAATGATCTTCCCACTCTAATTTGAGAGCAATATATTTTGAGTTGTGAACTGCCTGTACATCTACCATCTGGTAATTGATATTATCGCTCTGCCATAAACGTGAAACGGGAATGGAGTATGAGCTCGCATTTTTCCAAAGCTTGGATGATTCAAGCATAAAATCGGCTGGTCGATTAAATCGGCTTATTTTAGTCGCGATCAATTTTCCGTTTTCCGGTTGCTTTATTGATGCTTCGAACTTTTTCGATTCTAAACTTTTTACATAATGGACCAGGGCCCAGGCCAGTCTATTCTCTTCTTTTTTTGGACGCCCCAATAGGTCAGATAGGTTTCCATAGGAAGGCATGGGGGTTCCTGCCATACCGCCCACAAACCTTAGATAGAGATCGCGTTTTGTTCCGCCCCCTAAATAAACACCACTGGTAAAATCCTTTGGAATGATGGAATACCCTTTGGAATCTTTCAGTTTTCCAGATGACGAACCGTCACCTTTACCGGTATTTCCATGGCACATATTGCAGCCCACTTCCATATAAATGGATCTACCCAGGTCAATTAATTCTTCCGATGGAGGTATTTCATCTGGTATGGTTATTTTTTGAACATCTTGATTATCAATTTGAGCGAAATCTTTTACAATATTGATAAGTGATTTTATTTCCTGGTTGCGCAAAAATTTGAAGGAAGGCATGGAAGTACCAGGCAAGCCTTGGTGAATAGTTTTAAAAATATCATCATCAGTTGGTGGAACTCCTGCGGGAGTAGATCGGATTTTGAATAAACCACTGGTAAAATCTCTCGGTTTTGGATAGACCAGGTAGGCTAAATCCCCATTACCTTTTCCGCTATTGCCATGGCATGAAGCGCAATATTCTTGATATGATTGCTCACCCATATTTTCAGTTTCATTTGGCGCGAAAGCTTGAGAGATAAAAAATATCGGGACTAATACCGAAGTAATAAATATCAAGTAGGTCAATATTTTCATAATTGATTCTTTTCCACTCTTCTTTTTTTGATCATTATTAAGTGAAGATTCTGGGGAGGAGTAAAGGCTTCAAGTTCCTTTTGTTGGGCTGGCTGTGGTTCAACATAGAAAAATGTGTAGGCCGAAGCTCCCATGTATATAGGAGAAGAGTGAATTCCAAGATAAAACGGAACATGCTTCGGCCTTAATGTTTGTGTTTATAGCTCGGCATGTCTTATGCTTTTTCAAATATGACTTTTGAAGATTTAGCATCTTAATTTTTTATTCTATCAATCAATTCTCCAATGCACCTATAAAGCTGCCCTTTGCTTTCCAATATGAACAGCTTTTCCTGCATTTCATCAATCCGAAATTCTTGATTGATCATCAGGTCAATATCAAAATCAATCACTTTAGGCTCAGAACTGAGTGCATAGTCACATTCCCCAAGTGATGACGCAATCCCAGCCCCAAAAGCGCGAGATCCGTCATCTGTTTTGATAAGACCAAATTCAATGGTGAACCAGAAGAACCGTTCAAACTGATGAAACTTTTCATCATCATCAATGAACCTGCATGCTGTTTCACCAATCTTTTGACAGAATTGAGCATAGTCCCTGTCAACTAAAAAAGGAATATGTCCATAAAGATCATGTATCATATCCGGTTCAGGTGTGTAGTCCAGATCCCTTTTATCTCTGATAAAATTGCCAACAGGAAATAATCTTTTGGCCAGCATGGGATAAAAACTTTTTCCTTCCTCAAGACCGGTGACATACACCCCTTTGAATCCACTTATCTTTTCCAGCGTATCATTGATCTCCTCAAGTTGCGGAATCTTATCAGCCTGAATATCCAATGTTTCCAGCCCGGTATGGAAGATATCCACGACCTGATCTTTTCTGGTCTTTTCATGAGTAGATAAAACAGTTTGCCATGTTTCCATTTCATCATTGGAGAAAACCCTGTTCTTCAACATCGGCATTATATTACACCTCTTTTTATCTGGTCCATTTCAATAGAATCAAATAATGCCTGAAAATTCCCTTCACCAAATCCATTATCCCCTTCACGTTGGATCAATTCGATGAAGATGGGACCAAATAGATTTTTTGTAAAGATCTGCAAGAGATAAGTGTTCTCCGCTTGGCTGTCCACCAGGATTCGGTGATTCTTGATCCTTTCTATATCTTCGCGGACCCAGGGTACCCGGGTAAAAACCGTATCATAATAATTCTCATGAATATCGAGGGTCCTGATATCGGTATCCTTTAGTAGATCACAGGATCCTACCAGATCATCGGTCAAGAAAGCCAAATGCTGGACACCCGACCCTTTATAGTCATCCAGGTATTCATCGATCTGATTATTATTATTGTCCCTGCCTTCGTTTATTGGAATGCAGAAGGAACCGTCAGGACTGCGCAATGCATATGATAAGAGGGCTGTCTTCTGGCCTTTAATATCGAAATATCGCACTTCTTCAAAGCCGAATACTTCCTTGTAAAACTTTGCCCAGGTATCCATCGTACCCTGATATACATTATTTGTTAAATGGTCGATGGTTTTGAACCCTTTGGATGCAACCACTATTGGTTCTTGTAGATCAATAAAATCATTATCCCAGAGCGAATTTCCATCATGATACTGTTCAATAAAATATATCAGACTGTCACCGATACCATAGATGGCTGGATAGCCCATGTCCTTAACTGTTTCGTCAGCTGGTCTGGCACCACGTCGTACGGCTTCCGTGAAAGCAAATTCAGAATCTTCCACCCGCCAGCCCATAGAACAAATCGCAGGACCATGTTTCTTGGCAAAATCTGAGGAAAAACCATTTTTTTCATGATTCACCAAAAAATGTATGTTGTTTTGACGATAGTAGATGATTTCCTTGTTAACATGTTTCTTCAATTTGGAAAACCCGAACTCTAAAAATATTTTTGACATAAAATCACATTGCATTGGACACACAAATTCGGTGAACTCGATACCACGCATGTTTAAAGGATTGTTCTTGCTCATGAATATTTTCCTAAATGGGTTTCGTTTTGGTTGTTGCGCTCAACTGGCTCCTAGTTCTTTTTTGTGCAGCCAGGCATTATGTCTGGGCGGACGCTTGGTGCGATTCCATTCTTCCAGCATAGCCGGTGCTAATTCATTAAGCTTCGCCATTATTTCCTTTGAAATGGGTGTGTTGACTGCCAGTTCAAGCCGATGGCCATTTGGGTCAAAAAAGTAGATCGACTTGAATAGACTATGGTCTATGGGCCCTATTACTTCAAGCCCTACTGCTTCAGCTTTGGTCTTGGTCGCAAGTAATGTTTCTGTATCAGCGACTTCGAACGCGATATGCTGCACCCATTCAGGTGTGTTGTTATCACGTCCCATCTTGGGAGAATTGGGCAACTCGAAGAAGGCGAGTACATTTCCCATTCCTGCATCAAGGAAAATATGCATATAAGGATTCGGTTCTTTTGTCGAAGGGACTTTGTTCTCGGCAAAAACCAACATGAAATCCATATTCAATATGTCTTTATAAAACTCAACCGTTTCTTTGGCATCATGGCAGCGATATGCAACGTGATGGATCCTCTTTATTTTCATATAGAACTCATCATCATAGACTATCCCGAGATAGATCTTAGTGTTGTGCTAATCGATGAGATATGTACTATTGGGTGATTCACAGTTTGATCTATAGGGGTTCGATCTGAGCGCCACTCGGTCAGGATTTCTTGAAAATATCTCCTACACATCGCGTTCGATTTATTTACATGATCTGCACTCATATGATACCTTTTTTAAAAAAGTGTATTAAAACCATAGTAGTGTAAACACTATAATAGGATAATTACATCCGAATATAATATAATAGATAATAATTAAACAAGTATTTAGGATGTGAATATCCTGTTATATCTTGGAATAAGTAATTTTAGTTGTGAATTTCGACATAGTTAATTTTTACTAATCAGAAAGAGGTCAATGATGGAAGATCAAAACAAAAAATGCTGTGATAAGAAATGTAAATGTTGCAATGGTGAATGTTCCTGTACAGAATGTAAAAAGGGAAAACCTTGCAATTGCGACTGTGATTGTAAATGCTGTGAGGAAGAATGCTGTTGCGCTAAATAAAATAGAATTATTAAAGAACCATCAACTTTTGTCTCGCGGCGGGGTTTTTTGTTTGTATCCCCATCCCCATAGTAGGGTAATTTTTTGTAGATTTGGCAATTATGAAGAAATTTCTATTTGTAGTTTTATTGGTTGGGTTTTGGAGTTGTGGGCAAAAAGCAAACCCCCCTGTTCAAATTTATGGTGCCCTTTTTGAAATGATGCATAAAGGTGATTTATCAAGCAGAATTAGTTTAAATCAATTTGATAATGATGCGAACATATTTGCTCTCGGTGCACTAAAAGATTTAGAGGGTGAAATACTAATTCTTGATAGCAAACCATTTATCTCATATGTAACGAGTAATAGTGAGGTGGGTATTTCAAATGATTTTAACCACGAAGCAGCATTATATGTTTCTTCTGTCGTCTTTAATTGGAATGAGTTAAAGTTGCCTGCCCATGTTAACACCATAGAGCAGTTTGAAAAATATATTGAAGAAATCAGTAGTAATCATCATATCAACATTGAAGAACCATTCCCTTTTCTGATCAATGGTGCTTCATCTGTAGTAAATTGGCACATTATTAATTGGGATACGACAGATACAGTTCATAATCACCAAAAACATATCGAATCAGGATTATCAGGAGTATTGGAAGACACACCTATGACGATACTTGGTTTTTACTCAAAAAAGCATAAAACGATTTTCACTCATCATACAACATTTCTTCATATGCACTTTCTGACAGATGATGAAAAAATTGCAGGTCATATTGACGAAATCTATTTTGGGGATGAACAGACTCTATACATACCAAATTAGATATTTTGTTTATACCTTAGTGGGTTTTGTTGTTTATGGGATGTTGAGTAGATATTTAATCACCTGCAAATGGAGTTCCAAATAGCCCCACTGCAAGTTCAGCCCAAATAAGAAAAAATATCATTACGATAGTTACTATAAGTATTAGTCTATTTTTTAGGTTGTTAACCTTTTTAAGTATTATTCCAATTAATAGACCAGTTATTGTGAGCATTCCCCCCATAATTATAAAATCAAAAAAAGACCAGTTTACTTCATTA
>ERZ651768.1604-NODE-1604-length-16387-cov-8.751196_pt1 | contig 16387 bp, 14 predicted proteins | sample MGYA00514754_ERZ651768 | MGnify/ENA metagenome assembly ERZ651768
CGTGCTGCCTGGATCGCTGGCTCAAACTGCCCGGCAAACATGCTGGCATACATCATCATGTGCAGATCATGGCACCGAGAAGTCGTGTAAAAGTTGTACCGCCCTGCAAAATCGACATATTGGTCATCAGCTGTGATGGCTTTTCTGCTGACCCTGATGGCGTCTTCATACTGGCCGCAGATCACGTAAATATGTGCCGGCATGTGCTGTAGATGACCCACATCTGGACATAGCTCGAACAGTTGATCCGCCGCTTTGAGTGCGCGTTCGGGTGTCGGCGACATTTCCAGCGCGTGGATGTACATATGCAGAATGCCTGGATGTGGTGCCTCACCGCGTTCCAGAATCAGGTCAAGGCCGGTGTCTAGTAGGGCTAATGTTTCCAAGGTGTCGGCCCCAGCGGAGGGTTCTCCCCGGTCGATATCCCATAATTTCCAGGGTGTGCGCGTCATCATCGCCTCAGCAAATAGGGCGATGACGTCGAAGTCATCCGGAAAATCCGCATGTACAGCCCGCATCGCATCTGCGTAGGCGTTATCCCATTGCTGGCATTCTTCGATACTGATCACTTGATCTACCGGATAACGCTGAGAAAGCGCGTGGATGAGTGCTTTTTCCGCAGGAGCTACATCATCTGAGCGTTCAAGAGCCTGTTGTACAGCGTTATGACAGGTGAGAAGCATCGTTTCGGCTTCGTTTTCGCTTAGCCATTCCCAGGGTAGGTTGTAGAAAGGACCGCTCGCCAGCGCAATCCCCCAGTGGGCCATTGCACAATTGGGATCGATCTCAACGGCCCTGCGGAAACATGTTGCTCCCTCCTCATGATTGAATCCATAGACCCAGGCAAGCCCTCGATCAAACCAGTTTTGTGCCTCTGGATTAGATACAGTGATCGGGCGCGAGTACTCGCCCAGTTTGAAGGGATAGTTCACTTGGCCCTCTTGTTGAGGTGTTGAGGTAATTCGAAGATCGTCTGGTTGAGTATACTCTCGGTTAAATTAGTAGAGTCTTTCGACGAGAGCATTTTGTGGACAAGTCTGTATCTATCGGTATCCATGTGCCGAGTGTCGCGGTTGCGGGGTTGCAGAGCAGCCGAGCTTATGCAGAATTTTTCCAGGAGGTCGAAGCCGCCGGCTTCGACGCGATATGGGTTGAAGACCGAGTATTTCATCCTGCCCCGCTGGCCGACTCCCTGATGTTGTTGTTGTGGGCAGCGGCTCATACGCAACACCTGCTGCTTGGCACTGCCGTACTGGTACTGAACCTGCGTCTGGCACCCGTTGTCGCACGGCAGGTATCTACGCTGCACCATCTGAGCGGTGGGCGGCTTGCCTTGGGTGTTTCTCTGGGCGGTCGTCCCGAAGAATACGAAGGCTTGGGTATCCCAATGGACCGGCGCGTGGCAGTGTTCCGTGAGAGCATGGCGGTACTGCGGCAGCTGCTTGGTGGGGAGCCAGTTGATCACGCGGGTAAGTTTTTTCAGCTCCGTGAGGCCACGGTACGGCCAGCGGCACCAGTGCCAATTCTTGTCGGTGGAATCGCCGAAGCGGCGATCCGTCGTGCTGGCGCCTTGGCTGATGGCTGGATCATGGCGCCGTTCGGAACAATCGAGGATTTCAGGCGTGGCTGGCAGATTGCACAGGCAGCTGCGAGTGAGGCAGGGAAGGACCCGAGCAGACTGACGGCCGGTCGTTTGCTCTATGTTGCTGTCGATGACGATCGGACACGGGCGCGCGACGACTTGGTGCAATTTCTGCATGGCTACTATGGCACCCGCTTTGATGTCGATAAGCACGCTATTTTTGGTCCGGCGGAGGAAGTGACCGCGCGGCTGCGTGAGCAGGTCGATGCCGGGATCACCCACCTGATGCTGGGTGTACCCACACTTGACCATACTCATTTGCGCCGGCTGGCACAGGAAGTAGCACCGGCTTTGCGCGCCTAATCTCCCTCGTAAGCCCCGCTTCGGTGGGACTATATTTACCTGCAGTACGATGAGCTTGGTAATGTCGATATGACTGGGGTATGCTTCCACCCGTAATACCGCGACACGATTAAATAACGGACAGTCAATTCTGGGCGGCAGTCAACGTGTATTGGGATCCAGCGTTGACCCAAAGAGGAGCACGATCCATGCGGCACGGGGTCGATTAAATGGAATCTGAGAGCCGGCCCGTCTTCGAAGTTTTAGACGGCAGCATCGCATTCGGCGGCAACCAGGCGCTTGACGAGGTCTCGTTTGCGATGAAAAAGGGTCAGTTGATCGGCTTGATTGGCCCAAACGGGTCCGGCAAAACCACCCTGCTGAACGCGACCAGCGGTATCTATCCACTGAACTCTGGTGCGATCAGCTTCGAAGGTAATCGGATCGAGAAAGAACCACCCCACCGGATTGCCCGGGCCGGAGTTGCCCGCACGTTCCAGATTGCACGTATCTTTCCGCACATGACCACCCTGGAGAACATGCTTGCACCAGGATTCGCGGTTCGTGACAGCGGAAAAGAGGCCCGCGTGACGCTGATCCGGAGGGCGAAGGATTATCTCGATTTTCTGGACATCGCGGATTTCGCCGACGAGCCGGCCGGCGATCTTTCTGGCGGGCAGCACATGCTGCTGCAGTTTGCCCGGGCGCTGATGCTTAAACCCCGTCTAATGCTCCTGGACGAACCATTCGGGGGTATTCATCCTCTTTTGATCGAGCGTATTCTCGAGCGTATTCGGGATCTTCGCGACCAGGGCATCGATTTCATCGTCGTGAGCCATGACCTGCCGACAATCATGGGCCTCGCCACGCGGATCGTGGTGCTCGCCAACGGCAAGGTGATCGCTGACGGCACCCCCGGGGAAGTGCGTGAGAATCCCGGCGTGATCGAAGCGTATCTGGGAGTCTGACCGTGCTCAGCGCGCATAATATAGTTGCCGGCTACGTCGATGAAATCGACATTCTTCAGAATGTCTCCGTAGACGTACAGGAGCAGCAGATCACCTCCGTGATTGGACCTAATGGCTCGGGCAAATCCACCCTGATGCGTGTAATCTGCGGCTTTCTCACGCCCAAGTCGGGTCAGGTTCTCTGGGACGATACCGACCTGACAGGGCGCCAAAGCCACACTATGGCCGGACTTGGAATCTGTTACCTGCCGCAGGAACGAACCGTCTATCCCCACCTGACTGTGGAACAGAACATTTATCTCGGCAGCTGGACCTTCCGCCGTGACAAGGCGCGCATCCGGCACGAATTGGCGCGGGTCTACGATCTGTTCCCGATGATGCAGGAACGGCGCAAGTCAAAAGCCGGTGACCTGTCCGGAGGAATGCAGAAGATCCTCGAAGTTGCCCGCGGCATGATGATCAGACCTGAGATACTGATCTGCGATGAACCGACTGTCGGCCTCGCACCAATTATCGCCAAGGAGGTGTACGATACGATCGAGCACCTTAAAGCTGGCGGCCTGACCATTCTCCTTGTCGATCAGAACGTACGGGAGGCGATCCGAATCGGCGACCAGATCTATGTGCTCGAAGTCGGGCAGAACAAGGTGAATGGAACGCGAGCCGAATTTGAGGCCAATCAGCATGACATGATCAAGGACTGGCTGCAGATCTGAATGATGATTTCACCGGGCAGTCTGCCACGTAGGAGTCGGTGGAATTTCATTAACGATGTTAACCACCAACCATGAGGACAAGACGATGATTGAAATACGTCACAAGAAGTTGCTGTCGCAGTTTGCGCTGGTCGCAGCGCTCTCGCTGTCTGTCAGTGCCACTCAGGCGGGGGACACGATTAAGATCGGCGGTATGGCGCCGCTGTCTTCACCGGGCAGCTACCAGCAGGGACCAGAGCTGGTCCTCGGACTGGAATGGGCCGTCGCTGATTTCAATGCCGCCGGCGGCGTGCTTGGCAAACAGATTGAATTGATTGTCGAGGACACCCAGGGTCGTCCCCCGACGGGCGCTACGGTAGTTGAAAAACTGATCACCCAGAACAAGGTGGTTGCTGCTGCAGGCGAGTATCACTCGTCCGTCTGCAAGGCCGAAATTGAGGTCTTCCATCAGCACGGAATTCCGTTTGTGATCGGGTCGTGCTGGTCGGATTCCTTGACCAAGGCGGGTTACGATGAAGTCTTTCGCACCAGTGTCTACTCGTCCAAGCTGGCCGAGAATATGGTTGCCGTGATGGCGGCGAACGGCATCAAAAAGGCAGCCAGTCTGGTTGAGGATACGGACTATGGTATCGGTATCGCAAAAAACATCGAAAATGCGATCAAGAAACTGAATGCGGATATCGACTTCCAGTATGAAGTGGTCGAGAAAACATCCAAAGACTTCGTACCGATCCTGCTCAAGTACAAGACCCAGGTGAAGCCGGAGGTGTTGATTGTCGCCGTCACCCAGCCAGGTGGTTTCCTCATTCTAAAGCAGGCTCACGAGATTCGTTTCGCGCCGAGCAGAGAGACACTTTATCTTGATGGTACCTGTACCGCGCAGAACGACAAGGTGTTCTGGGAAGCGGTGAAGGATGCGGGCAATTACGTGCTGATGTCCTGCCCCTACAGCCCGAGTGTCAAACTGACCGACCTTGGCGAGAAAATCAAACAGCGCTATGTCAGCCAGTTTGATCGTCAGCCAAACTACCTGCCCTTGCAGGGGTACGACGCGATGCTCTCGTTACTAACCGCGATCAACAACGCCGGCTCGACCGACAGCAAGGCCATCATCAAGGCCCTGCAGGCGCTCAAGATCACGGGTACGCGGGGCGATATCGAGTTCTCACAGGAAGACGGGGTCTGGCATCACCAGTGGAAGGCCGTACCGACGTTTATCTTCCAGTACACCGAGGTGGGACAGTCGGCGGGCGACGCGGCTGTGCTCTTTCCCAAGCAATTTGCCACCGCGGGAATTGTTCGACCATAACTCGGCTATAGCCGTGGCCGGGGGTGGGCAACAGCCACTCCCGGCCCGGGTTTGCTCCTGGTAAGATGATCTAGTCCATGGACTATTACCTTCTCGCGCAAGTCATCAATGGTGTGATCTTCGGGCTGATCTATGCCCTGATAGCGTTGGGACTGACGTTGGTGTTCAGCATTATGCGGGTCGTGAACTTCTCCCACGGCGAGTTCTACATGCTCGGTGGATACGCGTTATATGCGCTGACCGCCGGAGCGGTAACGCTGTTCTCGATCCCACTGGTCCTGCCAACGATCGTCGGTCTACCACTGGCCATGGTCGCCGTCGCCATTTTCGGAATCCTGGTGGAACGGGGCCTGTTGCGCCCGGTTTATACCGCGCGTATGGATCGACCGGAGGAGTACGCCATCATTCTGACCTTTGGCCTGTCGTTATTTCTCCAGTACGGCGCCCTGACAACGGTCGGTCCGTACGAGATGACGCCGGGGTCGTTCTGGGAAGGATCGAAGCACATCATCGGCGACCTTTACCTCGGCGGCGACCGGTTGTTCGCGGCTTGCACCTCTGTGTTCCTGATCGGAGCCACCTTGTTCTTCATTTACGGCACCTGGACTGGCCGGGCGCTCATGGCCACGGCACAGAATCGGGTCGGCTCGACCATCGTCGGTATTAACACGGTCAGGATGAACATCACTGCAATGGCACTCGCCGGCCTTCTCGCCGGCGCGGCCGGCGCTCTGCTGGCCCCAGTTTTTCTGGTCTACCCCGACGTCGGTCAGATCCCTGTGATCAAGGCTTTTGTAATCATCGTCTTGGGTGGCATGGGCTCGATTCCAGGTGCAGTAATTGCAGCCGTTATCCTCGGCCTAGTGGAGAGTCTGGGTTCGGTATACCTCTCGGTCGCCTACCGTGACGTGTTCGCGTTCCTCGTCCTGATCGGGGTGTTACTTTTTCGACCTCACGGATTGTTTGGGCAGAAGGCACGCCGAGCATGACTCGCTTCGAAAAGACCACTTGCGTACTGGCCCTGGCCGGTGGGCTGGCGATCCCACTTCTGCTTTACAACCAGCCATACCTGATTCGGGTTGCAGCGTCCGTGTTGTATTTCATTATCCTCTCGTCATCATGGAACCTGCTGCTCGGTTATGCCGGTCAGTTATCCTTCGCGCACGCAGCTTTCGCGGGTATCGGCGCCTATACCTCAGGGCTTCTCAGCGCTGGATTTCTTGGAGATAATTTCTGTACAAGCCTGGTTGAAAATGGCCTGGGGGTCGTCTCTAATTTGCTCTGTGGGGAGGACTACTCCAGGGATTTTTCCTACGGCGTTCACCCGGGGATTAGCATTTTCGTCGGCGGCGCTGTTGCAGCGGGTATCGGGTGGTGCCTAGGGCGCATGTGTCTTCGCGCCCGCGGACCTTATCTCGCCCTGATGACCCTCGGCTTCTCGGAAACAATTCGGCTGATCCTGCAGATCGAACATGAATATACTCGAGGCTCGCTCGGACTTCGAATTCCCTATCTGTGGGCCACTGACGACGGGTTACCGAATCACGCTGTTGGTTATCTCATCATGCTGGCGCTGACCGTGATTACGATAGTTGCCCTCTATTACCTGGTCAACTCGGAAAAAGGGCTGTACTTGAAGGCGATACGCGAAGATGAGGATGTAGCCGCGGTGATGGGTGTTGATCTGGTGAAGTGGAAAGTCAATGCCTTCGTCATCTCGAGCGCGTTTGCCGGTCTCGCCGGCGCCATCTACGCTCACCTTTTTGTACAGGTGCTCGCGCCGCAGATGCTGCTGATTCTTGAAATGGGCTTGATCCTGGCGATGACTATCGTCGGCGGGCTGGGAACGCTGACCGGTCCAATTATTGGTGCGATATTGCTAGTCGTTTTGTGGGAATTCATGCGTGACGTGAGTCCTTATGCTCATATGCTGATGTTCGCAACGTTGGTCATCATCGTGATGAAATTCTTCCGTGCGGGGATTTTCGGTCTCATCGCCAGCCGTTTGAAGGCAAAGAACCTGATCAGCAAAGCGCCGCCGTTCACGGTGGAATAACAACGAAGCAACTCTGCGGTGCAGAAACTGCCGCTCACGCCTGGCCGACAGCCGAGTCGGGTTCGCTACCGTGATCGCAGCGGCGCAAGTTGCGCTGTGCTACAGACATGGCCGCCTTTTGACGTTGTTTCAAACATCCCAGCCGCCGTCGACCGCAAGTTCCTGCCCGGTAATATTACGGGCGTCATCAGATGCCATGAACAACACCGCGTTGGCGACATCCTGTGGGGTCGTGACACGCTTTAGCGCCATCTCCTGCACGTATTCGTCGTAAACCTGTTCAACTGTCCACCCGCGTACCTTTGCCTTGGCTTCACACAGCTTCGACATGCGTGGTGTTTCGACGATGCCCGGGCAAACGGCATTGACGTTGATGTTGTATTTGCCCAGTTCCAGTGCGACGGTGCGGGTGATCCCGCGCACCGCCCACTTGGATGCGCTGTATGAGGTGCGCATCGGATAACCGCGGAGTCCTGAAGTACCGCCGATATTGACGATCTTCCCGCTATTCTGCGCAATCATGGCCGGTGCAACGTGCTTGATCGGCAAGAAAGTACCTCTTTGGTTGGCCATGATCACGTCGGTGAATTCTTCGACGGCGATATCCTGCACGGGGGTCTCTATGGGACCGGTCACACCAGCGACGTTGACCAGGATATCAATTTGATTGTCAAAAACCCGCAGTGCATGGGCGACCATATCCCTGACCTGCTCTTCGTTTGTCACATCACAGGCGACGACGTGCGCTGCCCGGTCAAGTAATCGAACCTGGGCTGCTACTTCCTCCAGTGCAGCTGTATCCCTCGCGGTCAGGACGATGTCAGCGCCTTCCTGAGCGAGGGTTGTCGTAATCGCCGCACCCATTCCTTTGGCGGCACCGGTGACAATTGCTTTTCTGTTGTCCAGTTTCATGGGAATCTTCCTTTCTACATCGGATGATGATTGACATCCTGCCAGCACAACCTCGATATCATGGTAAACCTGACCACCGGGTCGTTTTACTCCGGATGTTTGCCCTATTCGGCTTTGTGCGTCTGAACCACGATGATAGCTGATTGGAAAGTCTGAAATTGAAAAATGCGCGATCCCGAATCAGTAAATCTGTTGTTACGGCACCGGATCGACCTGTCCTTTTGTGGGTGAGCATTACTGGCGAGCCTGCTGCTGGCAAGCACTCAGGTCCTGGTTGTCGACGAACACAAGATCGATTGTTTCAGCGGAGCTAAGCCCACGACCCACCCGGCATGGTTCAAAGAGAGCTTTCTCGACTTTGAGAAGCTGCTGCGTTCTCAGGAAATAGTTAAGGCCTCGGACTTGGGTTCCTGATTTGTCGGTTTTCGCCACAGTGTTGCCAGCCAGGGCTGTCGCTCTCGCGGTTGGTCTGCGGGCCGGTAGTAATGTTCCAGCTCGGTGAAACCTGCGTTGAGAACGAAGGCACACCAGGTTGCCTTTTTGAGGAAAACGCCGTATCGCTCTCCATTGTAACGCTCAATGTCGGGTCCTCTCGGATTCGAACTGAAGAGTACTCCGCCGGGCCTGAGGCAGTCATAGAGTTCTCGCAATACACGATCGAGCTCCTGCGTTGGGACATGGAAAAACGATGCGTTGGCAAATATTCCATCGAAAGCGTTGTCCGGGAGTCGCAAATTGAGAAAATCCTGATGCCAGATCTTGCAGTCTGAAAGGTTTTCAGCCATTTCCACAAACGCAGAGCATCCGTCGATTCCAACCGGACGATGCCCAAGCTGACGCAGTGCAAGGAGATCTCTCCCTGGGCCGCAACCGAAATCGAGAATGTCGTAAGGACCTCCGCCGTCGATATTCCGGAGCAGCGCTTCAATGTTTTGGCTAACGTCATGGTCCTGCGTGCCCAGAAAGAATTCGTCAGCTAACCTTTGATAGTGTCCAAGGGTCTTGGTGCTGGTTGCGGCGAGTTCCTCGGGTGTCAGTGCCCGGAGTGGTCGGTTCATGGTTCTACAGGCGCCCGCAGGTTTAAGCGCGCGGCGGATTATAGCCCCTGAGAAATGACGTGACTCGGGCAACGGATGATTTGTGACTCGAGGAAAACTGCCCGCGAGAGGTGTGCACCTAATGTGGATTACCTTGGCCTTAGATAACTACTGCCCTGACAAACGGGCAGAGTGACAGGCCAGGTAGGTTCACGGGCTTGAACGTCAGGCGCTCGGAAACCAGATCAGGATTGAACGGATTGAGGCATTGTTCAGGCTGCGTCAGGAGAAATTCCCCGACCAAAGCGGCTGGCTCAATGTTTCTGCGAATTGGGAAAACATGATATTGAAACTGATGCTGATTCTTACCTGATTACTTCTGTTGGCATCAACCGAATGGGACAGCCAAGAAGGAAACACCAGTAGTGTGCCATCGCTTACAGTGACGACAACCTGGTCGGTATTATCAGCAGTCAGTTCTGTCACCGGGGGTTTGATCACGTCCCTTTGAGGTCTTGGGTCGTGGAAGTTGATCGTGTCTGCTCCTGTGCCCGCCTGTACATAGTAGACTCCACTGAGAAGATTGTTGGGATGGTTATGCATCTTGTGAATAGCGCCGGGCGCGTTCATATTGGCCCAGAGCCCAGTCATCACAAACGGAGTATCAGCGATCTTTAGGAATTCAAGAACCTTTTTTACTGCTTCGTGTATCGATGATATCAGCTGCCCAAAGCACTCTGATTGATGTAAGTCGTGATCTGATTGCCAGCTCAGGCTCGACTCTACACCCGGTTTGGTTTGTCGCAGCAGTTCAAGCGTGCTGAGGGCGTCCTGGCTGATTTTTTTAATGATTTCCTCTTTGAGTTGGGTCTTCCATACGAAACTCGGGAACATACGAAGAATGTCTGCCTCCTCTAAAGTGGATGCCACCTTTTTGACCATGTCTACATTTGCTCTGGTTTGTTCACAGGTGTGAACGGTTTTCGACGAATTACTCATTGTGGTCGTAAGCTATTTCAGCGGATTCTGCGTGGTAATCCGCAAGGAATTCAGTTTCATTATTTTCAGTAAATTCGACCCCAAGTACGCTGATTTGCGGACATCTTCACTTTACACTCTCCACTGATCTCAAAAATTCTCAGGGAACGGCGAACTAGCAAATTTGGTTGCTCTTCGTCAACGCATCTGAGACAGGATTACCCGCGCACTTCGCTGGTAGGTAAAGTAAGCCCAGGACCACTCGAATAGTACGACCAGTCGGTTGCGAAACCCGATCAGCGAGGCGATGTGTACGACCAGCCAGAGGAACCAAGCAATCAAACCCGAGAAGCTCCGACCGTAGATTGAAGCCACCCCGGCCCGGCGCCCAATCGCGGCAAGCATTCCGCGGTCTTTATAGTGGAACGACGTACGCGGGTGGCCTCGGAGTACCGCTTGGATCACATTTGCTGCGTGGCGGCCCTCCTGAATTGCTGGTGGTGCCATTGCTGGCACCGGTTGGTCATCACGGTCTACGTGGGCCAGATCGCCGACCACGAATAACTCTGGATAGCCTGGGACGGAGAGATCAGACTCAACGTACACCCGGCCCCACTCGTCTTGGGGGGTATTTAAGCTTTCGGCGAGCGGCGATGCCTTGACCCCTGCTGCCCAGAGAACGGTGCGCGCAGATATTCTCTCAGGTGCTGTTGCCAAGGGTGCTGTAGACGTCAAGGTGAGGCCCGACTCATCAATGTCGACGACCTGTGAGCTCGTTTGAATTTCTACCCCGAGTGCCTCCAGCATGACTCGGGCCTTCTGCGACAACGGTTCTGGAAAGGTTGGCAGTACGCGCTCTGCCGCGTCAATGAGGACGACTCGAGTTGATCTAGGATCGAAATTGCGGAAATCCCGCGCGAGTGTGTGTTGGGCGATCTCCCGAAGGATTCCTGCGAGTTCAGCTCCAGTAGGGCCTGCCCCTACGATGCCAAAGGTGAGGTATGCCCGCTGCTTTTCAGTATCTGGCTCCCGTTCGGCCGCTTCAAAGGCCAGTAGCACCCGGCGACGGATCTCGAATGCGTCCTGGATATTCTTCAGGCCTGGGGCATGCTGAGCCCACTCGTCGTGACCGAAGTAGTTGGGCGTTGAACCCGTAGCCAGAATTAAGAAGTCGTAGGCCAGTTCACCACTGTCCAGAACGAGGCATCGGTGGTTCGGATTGACGTGCTCTATTTCGGCGAGCAGAACGGTCGTGTTGGCTTGTTGCCGAAGGATGCCTCGGATGGGCGACGCAATGTTGGGTGCCGAAAGACCGGCTGTTGCAACCTGGTATAGGAGGGGCTGAAACAAGTGGTGATTTTGGCGGTCAACAATGGTTACCCGGACAGGGGCAGTTCTCAGTGAACGCGCGGCGTAAAGACCCGCAAAACCAGCTCCTGCAATGACAACATGAGGTCGTTCTGCGATTGCTGTCATCTCACTCTCCCATCTGCCCCCAATCGTAGCTCTGTAGGACCCGATGGACTTTTGAACCAAGTCTGTTGTATCGGCGAGTCGTGCTGTCACTGAATCTGAGGTGACTGAATTGCCTTTGCAGCATCTTGTTTTTAGCGCTCTTGTTGAGCCCCAGGGTCTCGTAATCGAGGCGTTTTACCAATGTTGTTCCTGATTACACACTGCTGATCCTCAACCATAGCATACTGGTAGAACACCTATGATCCCCGAGAGAATCTCGTTTATCGCGGTAAATAAATCGTTGATCATAGCGAACGGTGGCGAGGATGCGAGTCTTGGTGGCCGAAAGTGGCGAGAGAAATAGCGCCGCAAGTAGTATAAAGATAGCCTAGCATAGGCTCATCTGTAGACTCGTTTGGTGGATAAGATTGAGAGATGTTTGCCAGGGCACCAAATTCAGACTACGCAGGCGGAGTGGGTATCCCAAGTTCACGTTGCAGTTCGGAAAGGGATTCGATTGGTGGGCCGCAGCTGAAGCCCTTGCAGACGTAAGCCACGGTGCAATCTCTCGGGGCACGATTTGCCAGTAGGCCCGGTAGGTTCGACTCGTCTGTGGGGATCGAAAACACTTGTCTTGCTGGGTGATAGGCCTGGTTTGTCGCTGTCGACCAGCGGTGTAATTCGTCACCGCGGCCCCGTATGACAATGGTCTGGATGCCGTGTTCCCAACTCTCACTGGCTTCCAGTAATGCGCTGGCGCCTGCAGGGTAGCGTTCGGTTGCTGGCAATAGGCCTTGGAACAACCTGTCAGTAGCCTCGAGGTACCGTGTTTCACCAACCAGGTGCCCCAGGGCCAGCAGCACTCGCGCTGCAACGCCGTTTCCAGATGGAATCGCATCATCCATCAGCGGCCTGCCGCGGTGGAGTAGTTTCTCATGATCGTCAGCGGTAAAGTAGAAGCCGCCGCGCTCGGTGTCCTGGAAATGGTCGAGCAGTGTATCCAGCAGCGATAGTCCAAAGCTGAGGTCTTCCGTTCGCCAGCGAGACTGAAGGAGTTCGAGGATTCCGGATGCAAGGAAGACATAGTCGTCCAGATAACCACCGAGACGGGCGTCGCCATCCCGGATAGTGGCCAGGAGTCTGCCGCTGCGCCACAGTGACTCGCGGATAAAGTCCAGGGCTCTGACGGCGGAGTCGACGAGTTCTGGCCGTGCCAGGCGTCGTCCGCTTCGAGCCATGGCACCCAGCATCAGACCATTCCAGGACGTCAGAATTTTCTCATCCCGGCCCGGCCGGACCCGTTTGTCCCGCACTGCAAGCAGCTTGCGCCTCGCCCGGGCCAGACGCTCCGCCATCAGGGCGTCACTGATACCAAGAATCGTCGCGGCTTTTCTCGCTGGAGTGTGGATGTTGAGGTGCCAGCGGTCCTCAAAATTGGGCTTTCCTGCAATCCCGTAGACGGTCTTGATAACCAATAATTCGTCGGTGTCGAGTAATGTTGTCAATTCGTCTTCTTCCCAGAGGTAAAAACGTCCCTCTTCACCCTCGGAGTCGGCGTCCTGCGTGGCGTAATAACCACCTTCGGGAGACTGCATTTCCCGAATGACCCAGTCGGCCGTTTCGCTGGCAACTGTCAAAAAGTCGGTCCGCTGGCTGACTATTGCTGCGTCTGCATAGAGGGGGAGCAGTTGGGCATTGTCATAGAGCATTTTTTCGAAATGTGGAATCGTCCAGCTTGCATCAACAGAGTAGCGATAGAAGCCGCCCCCCAGTTGGTCATAGAGCCCACCCCTAGCCATGGCTTCAAGGGTGTATTCAACAGGATTAGTTTCACGAATGACGTCACTTGCTCGCAACAGCAGATAAAGGCCTGTCGGGTGGGGAAACTTTGGTGGAGTGCCAAACCCACCGTGAACGGGATCAAACTGTTCGTACAACTGATCCCGGGCCTTTCCGATGCAGGTCTGTAAAGAAATCTCTGATTTACCTGACGACTCAGGCTCGAACTGTTCCATGGCTTTTCGAATCGCCAGCCCGTGTTCAGGCATCTGGTCGCGGTTGTCCCGGTAGTGGTTTGCTACCTGGTGCAAAATATCTCCGAACCCAGTCAAGCCGTGCCGGGCTGATTTCGGAAAGTAGGTGCCTGCGAATATCGGTGCGTGGTCGAATGGTGTGAGCATCACGGTTAAGGGCCAACCGCCGGGCCTTTGCGTGAGTAGCTGGTGGGTCATCTGGTAAATGCGATCGATGTCCGGGCGTTCTTCTCGATCGACCTTGATGCAGATATATAGTTTGTTCATGAGTTTTGCAATTGCGGTGTCCTCGAACGATTCATGCGCCATGACGTGACACCAGTGGCATGCTGAATAACCGACGGACAGCAGAATGGGTCGGTCCATTTCTCTAGCGAGAGTGAGCGCCTCGGGTCCCCAGGGATGCCAGTCCACTGGATTGTCTGCGTGCTGAAGAAGATACGGGCTCGTCTCCCGGGAAAGTCGGTTTCCAGATGAATTTTCAGTATTTGTCATTGCACTAACACAGCGGACGGATAGCCGGGGTCCCTGCAGCTATACTGACTGCAGATGATAGCTCCACGGTATACAGTCCAGAATGGTTTTCCCAACATGTTGAACTATCCCAGCTTAATTCTGTCGTTTTCTCGCCGGTACCGATGTAAAACTGGGCAGATCGGTACCACCCAATCGCTGCGACAATCCCGTAGCAGAGCAATACCAACTCGGTTTGACGATGCCGGTCAAGGGAACGCCGACCATTTTGCTTAGCAACGGAGAATTGATCGGCGGTTACGTGCCGGCCGCAAGGCTCATTGAGCGCCTGAACCGGGATGATGGCTGACAAGGTTGCTGGCAGATGAAGCAATCATTTGTTACCACTTAAGAGAACCAGATCATGAAAACACTTCTGACAGTAGGCGTTCTTATTTTTTCGCTGTTGTTTTGTGCTGTTCCTGCCAGCGCGTGTAGTGCTTTTCCTGATGGTCATATCGGCATCGTACTCGAACTCGACAAGGCATCCAAGAGTCTGACTATCAGTGATGGTGAGACCGGCAATCCGATCACTTTTTCGGTCGAGGACACTGTTCTATCGACCTTGGAGTGGGCGGTTCTGTCGGTACAACAGCCAATATTCGTCCGATATCGGGTTGAAGGTGATCAACTGATAGCAACCGAGATAAAGAGATTGAACTAGATCGACAGGTCGAATACTTAAAGCTGGACTTGAAACACTCGTTGTAAGCACTATGTAAACATGTAGGACAGAATCATCGATAAAAAGGTTGACCTATGGAACTCGTTTCTTCGCTGACGCAACTCTCGTGGACTTGCCGTCATACCTGGCCACGGGCCTCGAAGAACACGCTTTGGTGTCTCACGGGCTGCTCGATTGGCGACTGGGGCACGATATTGTTCTGACCGGCGGGGCTGTACTGACTCTTTCGGTCGTTCCCGTTATGTTTGCGGCAGGGTTTGTTGCTGCCGTACCCTACAACTATTGGCGGCTCAAGGCTCTTGGCAAGGCCTGCCACTGAACAGTCTTGGTTCCGTTATGCCCAGTAAAGCCCCCTCGGGCCAACTCCTGCGATTAAGTGTTCTCATGCTGATATGGGTGACATTACTCATATGTGGTAGGGCGTTCGCTCATCATGAGTCTAAAACCCAAAAGATAGAGCTTCTCTATCAAGATCAATCAGTGGTGAAGCTTGGTGAGAACCGTTATCAGGACCATTGCGCCGGCTGCCATGGCTGGAACCTGGAAGGCCAGGTTAACTGGCACAAGAGAGATCAGGACGGTTATCTCCCGGCACCGCCTCACGACGAGACCGGCCACACCTGGCACCACCCGGACAAGCTGCTCTTCGAGATGACCAAGTACGGTATCCAGGCTCTAGCTGGGGGCGACTACAAAACCAGGATGCCTGCTTATGAGGGAACTTTATCCGACGACGACATCGTGGCGGTTCTGTCTTACATCAAGTCCCAATGGCCGGATAAGGTCATTCAGATCCATAACGAGCAGATCAATCAATAACGCTAAGATCATCTAGTTTTTATCGAGTCGATCGATCGGGTAAGGTGCGCTGGCAAGTTCTTGGGCCACGAGACTTTGCCAGCGAAGAGATACGAAAAATGATTGAATACCTTTTGGCCGAGAAGGCCTGAGCTTCTACTACCACATAACGAGCCAATTGCCCCCATGGGTGTACAGCGGCAGGAAGACTATGGTTGTTCCAATTGTGTTATCGTTTCGGCAGCGGAAAGTCTGAAATTGAAAAATGCACGATCCCGGATCAGAGAAGCTGTTGCTACGGTACCGGATCGCCCTGTCTTTTTGTGGGTGGGCATTACTGGCGAGCCTGCTGCTGGCAACCACTCAGGTCTTGGTTGCCGACGAACACAAGATTGGCAGTTTCAGCGGGGACAAACTCACTACCCACCCGGCATGGTTCAAAGAGAGCTTTCTCGACTTTGAAGAGGACATTGCCGAAGCCGCGGCACAAGGCAAACGGCTTGTACTGTATTTCTATCAGGACGGCTGTCCTTATTGCAACGCCTTAGTGCAGCATAATTTCGCCCAACGGGATATTGCCCAGACTACACAGGACAATTTCGATCTTGTCACAATCAACATGTGGGGTGACCGGGAGGTGGTACAGGTAGGCGGCCAGTCCTTTACGGAGAAAACACTGGCTCAGGCCTTGAAGGTGCAGTTCACGCCTACGCTGCTTTTTTTCAACGAGGCCGGCAAGGTCATATTGCGGGTGAACGGTTACTATCCGCCCGATGCGTTCCGCGCTGCTCTGGAATATGCACATACCCATTCTGACCAGGCCGGCAGCTTCAATGAATTCATGGCCACCCAGTCCGGCAGTCGCGCTGAGAGCGGCACACTTCACAGTGAGGTGTTTTTTGCCCCGCCACCGTTTGATCTAAGTGCAACAGATGGCCGGCCACTGGCGGTGTTCTTCGAGCAGCCCCGCTGCCTTGAATGCGATACTTTTCATCAGAAGGTA